>Ga0172379_10001183_pt1 | contig 54859 bp, 55 predicted proteins | sample GrowelOW334metaG_FD_119756 | JGI IMG/M metagenome (GOLD analysis project Ga0172379, IMG submission 119756) | Groundwater microbial communities from an aquifer near a municipal landfill in Southern Ontario, Canada - Groundwater well OW334 metaG | ecosystem: Environmental > Aquatic > Deep... | reverse complement strand
GGCAAAAACTTGTACAATATGCGATAAGGGTTCTCAAATGGGTGGCGGATACAGCAACCGTATTCGTGCTACACAGTTTAACCCTTCAGGAATGCGACGACGATATCCAAATCTCCAATGGGCTCCGTTAAAAGAAGGTGGTCGAATAAAGGTTTGTACCAGCTGTCTCAAAGCAAACAAACACCTCGAGGTTAAAGCAAAATAAATTCTTAACAAAAAACACCCGATGAAAGTCGGGTGTTTTTTGTATTTATCGCCGATTGACAAAATTCAAACAATGTTGTATAAATCTTGTCAGGTTACTCTTCGTCGCAGTGACCGAATTTATCCATAACAATGGAGGGTTCGGCCACTACGGTTCGACTCTCTGTTCTTTATTATATATGGTACGCAAAAACAAAAATAGGAATCCCGACCCGATCGTTCCGTCTCATATTTTTCGTCCCAAGAAAACGAAAAAGAGCGGGCACGAATTCAAACCGATCCCGTTATCAGAAATGTATCAGGCGGTAATCCTCTTGATCCCTGACTTGGGAGATAAGTGTGTCTACTGCAGCAAAAGTCGCGAAGAACATTAGAACAAAAAGAACAAAAGCCGAACCATGATGGTTCGGCTTTTTATTTTTTTCAAAGATATAAACACCCCCCCCCGACGCATCTTGTCTACACATACCAAAGTTGTATCATTATGACATATGGATAAAAAAGGAAAAATTCTTCTCGTTATTATCATCGTTTTAATATTCGGCGTCGTCGGTTTTAAATACAAACAATTTTTTGCAGACCGTAATTTTCAATTCATCGCGCAAGTAAATTGCGATCCTGCAACAGAATCTTGTTTTCGTGTCATTTGCGACGGCGAATGTGACACCTCGTCAGGGCTTCTCTATATGGATGGAACACCTTATAAATATGTAGAGATGCCTGGTTTTGAAGTTCCTCAATGTCTCCCTAAAACAGATTGCAAAGATTTCACCTGCCCTGCAAAAAGCGAAACGTGTATTACAACACTTTGTTCAGACGAAACGCTTGGCGATGGAGAAGAATGTATAACCACCGCAACTTCAACGCCTATCGAATAATTTTATCCGTTATAAACAAAATATAATTTTATGTTTCCACTTCCGTTCACCGGTCCCACATACTCATTAGCAAATGCTTTTGAAAACCAAATATCACAAAACACTTTACTGCTCGCACACATACCAACAGCCGTTATCTCACTTGCTTTCGCTATTTGGCTCTATCATCACACAAAGAAACTCAGTGCTCTCTATCTGCTTTTTATCACGATCGCGTTTTCAATATGGACATATTTAGATTTTGCCGCATGGACCGGAAGTGCTCAAACGATAATGTTCAGTTGGTCGATTTTAGATATCTTCTCCACCTTTTTTACCATTCTGACCTATTGGTTCTTCTATGCTTTTGTAAAGGAAGAGGATGTTCCTTTTTGGCAAAAACTGGTTAGTCTTTGTTTTTTGATCCCGCCGATCGCCTATGTGCTTTCCAGTGTGAACATGACGACTTTTTACAATCCGCAAGCTATTTCACTGGAAAATGAAATGACTCGCTATTACGTACCGATGGTCGGGGTTGTCTTTTTATGCTCTGTTCTTACTCTTGCTATTATTGAATATCGTAAAACCACAGATATTACTGCGAAACAAAAAATTCTTTGGGTTACTTTGGCGACGGGACTTTTTCTTTCCATCTTTTTGACCGCTTTTCTTATAACCAATGCCCTTCTTCGTTTCAGCACCAACCTTGCACAATACGCATATAACGTTTCCGTATATTCTCTTTTCGGTATGCCGTTCCTCACCGGAATACTTACCTACTTGATCGTAAAATACCAAGCCTTCAATGTTACGGTAATCAAGTCAATTCTCTACATACTTATTTGTATGGCAATACTCTTTGTAAACATCTTCCTTCCTTATTAAACGACAAATTGTAAAAATCGGTGACTCTTTGAGTTACCGATTTTTTTGTATATTTTTCTTGACTTCCTTACTCAAAACAGCTATAACCAAACGGTCGAAGTTCTTATAAAACAATAAATAAAAACCATGTGCAACACTCATTGTAAACTTCATCGCAAGCACGATGAAATAATTCGTGAGTTTGACGCTCTCATTAAAACGATCAAGTCTTTGATCACACAATGTGAAAATTTCGAAAATACCGCGAATGAACTTCCGGACGACGATCCGGCAAAAAAAGAACTGCTCAAAAGAATCGCCGTTTTTGGTGATCTTATTTCAACGCTCATCCAAGGAAAAGCTCGAACATACAAACTCTATAATGATTTTATAGAAACCCTTAACTGACCAAAAACTCCCCACCTATTGGGGAGTTTTTTATTAGCGACGTAGAGCGAGAGAAGTATAAAAGTGACCTAAAAAATAAGGAGCTTTGCGACTATATTTTTGGAAATACTCCTGTGGTGGTAGCGAGTAGCGGAACTTTTATACTTCCGAGCCGAGAAGCTAATATAGGTTCAATACCTCGGCTTTCAAGCCGGAACAGCACGAGCCAAAGCGAGTTCAAACGTAATACCTCGTGCCTTCAGTCCGAGGAACCTTTATTTTTTCACCAAACTTTTTCCATTGCTTTCAAAAACAATTGTACCGACGTCCATGGTGTCCAAATATGGAATTTTGTCTTTGTTCAAAAGATCCAAAACTTCTTTGTGCGGATGACCGTAGGAATTATCTTTTCCCGCGGAAATGATCGCGTACTCGGGCGAGGTGTCCAACAAGAATTCTTCGGAATTGGAAGTCTTTGATCCGTGATGCGCGAGTTTCAAAACGTCGACGTCGAGCACTTTTGGATCAACTGAAATTAAATATTTTTCTATTGCTTGCGGGGAATCGCCGGTGAATAAGAACGACGTTTTTCCGTAGGTTAATTTCATAACGACGGACGACATATTTGTTTCAAGTCCGGTCACTTCTCGGTCGGGAAAAAGAATGTCCAAAAAAACTTTGTGTTCCGCATCAAGAACTATTCTTCCGCGTCGCGCAAATCGAATATCGGTATTTTCTTTTTTCGCCAAAGTCATCATTTTAATATATGCGCCGTTGTCAGACTCGACTCCAGATACTAAAAGATGTTTTACAGAAAAACGATCAAACACCTCCGGCAATCCGCCGACATGATCCATATCGGGATGCGAAACCAAAACCATATCTATCGAGCGATCGAAAAATGACATTTGTTTTCCCAACTCACGCAAAACTCCACTGTTCGGACCGCCGTCTATAAGCATCTGTGTCCCGTTTGGCGTTTCAATAAATATCGAATCTCCTTGACCCACATCCAAAAAAGAAACGGTAAGTTGTTGCGTATCGGAAAGTTTCAAAAATACCACACTAAAAACGATCAAAGTGACCAGTGAAAAAAGTCCTAAAATAATCGCCTGTCGCCTGTTCATGATTTTTGTATTATACGATATAAATTAATCTTTGGATGTTGTTTTCTAAAAGCACTAAAGTATTTCCGAGCATTGTTACAAAACTCTGGATTGCCGCGTCGCAAGCTCCTCGCAAAGACGGACGTTTTTAAGGCTTTCTGTCTGTTCATATTTGTTGCATTTTATACGATTTTTATCAAAAAAGACAGTTCTTGACACTGCACCACTTTGGTATAGACTCAAGTATAAATTCGAACATAATTATCAATCGTTTTATAAGTTAATTTATTATTATGAAAAAAATAAAAACACTCTCCAAATGGCTCGCTGTGGCATTGATGATTTCAATGTTGCCTTTACAAACTTTTGCTTTATCAATCGACCGTTCAGAGATCAAAACGGATCAACAAAAACCTCTTTCTGTTGAGATCCAAACTGCCGGAAAAAAATTCCGCGGGGATCGGGTTGTGGTCAAATACAAAAATGACTCCAAACATTTCCGAACGGTTACTCTCGCTGCCGGTGAAACGGTTGAATCAGCTCTCTCAAAATATAAAGGGGACAAAACAGTTGTTTCAGTGGAACCTGACTATATCGCCTACGCAACGGCTGTTCCAAACGATCCTCTGTTTTCATACCAATGGAATATGGACAACACAACAGGAAGCGGTATCAATGTAAAAAACGCGTGGGATATTTCAACCGGCTCTGGAGTCGTTGTCGCAGTTGTTGATACTGGTGTCGCTTATGAAACATCAACGAGCACAGGAAAAACTTATACAAAAGCACCTGACCTCGCGAATACTTGTTTCGTTGCAGGATACGATTTCATAAATAATGATACACATCCAAACGACGACAATAGTCACGGAACTCATGTTGCAGGAACGATCGCGCAAAGTACCAACAACGGAGTTGGTGTTGCCGGAATCGCGTACAACTCCTGCATCATGCCGGTCAAAGTTCTCGACGCAAACGGTAGTGGTTCATACTCAGCCGTTGCAAATGGAATTTATTATGCAACAGACAATGGCGCAAAAATCATCAATATGAGTTTGGGTGGTTCTGCTGATTCTTCTATTATGCGAGACGCTGTTGCTTACGCTTATACTCACGGAGTCACGGTAATCGCGGCGGCAGGAAATGATAATTCTTCAGCTCCAAACTATCCATCTTCATACAACGATTATGTTATCTCAGTCGGTGCAACCGATTACGCAAAAGCTCGCGCACCATATTCAAACTACGGACCGGATGTTGATGTTGTTGCCCCGGGCGGTGATACTTCTGCCGATCTTAATGGTGACGGATACGGTGATGGAATTTTGCAAAACACCTTCTCATCAACAAACGTAAATGCTTTCAGCTATTATTTCTTCCAAGGAACATCAATGGCAACGCCACACGTCGCGGGAGTTGCGGCACTTCTTATCGCACATGGAAATGCAACGTCACCTGACGATGTTCGCGAAGCTTTGCAATCAACAGCACAAGATATTGGAGCTATTGGAAAAGACACTCAATTCGGTTACGGTTTGATTGATGCTTTCGCCACATTACAATGGACAGGAACAACTACACCACTGGTAAACCAAGCACCAATCGCAAACGCTGGAATCGACCAAACAATTTTGGTAAATGATTCTGTTTGGTTTAATGGAATAGGTTCATCTGATGACGCAGGAATTGTTTCATACAACTGGAACTTCGGAGATGGAATGACAGCTGTAGGAGCAACAACAAGTCACATCTACACAACCGCAGGAATTTATACAGCTACACTTACTGTGTCTGACGTTGAAGGACTTACGGGAACCGACACAACTGTTGTCACCGTAAACGAATCTACGCCAGTAAATCTCGCACCAATTGCGAACGCAGGAATCGACCAAACAATAATCGTCAACAATTCAGTTTTGTTTAACGGACTTCAATCTTCTGATGACAAAGAAATTGTTTCTTACGATTGGAACTTTGGTGATAATACTAATGGAACAGGGGCAACAACAAGTCATGTTTACACAACCGTCGGAACTTTCACCGCGACACTTACCGTCACCGACGCTGAAGGACTTACAGGAACAGATGCGATGATTATTACCGTAAATCCAATTCCAAACACCGCGCCGATCGCAAACGCAGGCGTTGATAAAACAGCTCTCGTAAAAGCTTCGGTTTCTTTCAGCGGAAGTGCCTCAACCGACGATAAAGGAATTGTTTCATACGGTTGGAACTTCGGAGATGGAAGTACCGCAACAGGAATGACAGCAAGTCACACGTTCAACACCAGCGGAACTTTCACTGTTACTTTAACCGTCACCGATGCAGAAGGACTTACTGGAACTGACACAGCGACCGTTACGGTACGAGCTGCAAACGTGGTTGTAAGTACAATGTCAACGGTAGATACACGAATAAATAGAAATTACACCATTTCAGTTTCAGCAAAAAATAATGAAACAACGTCACAAGCTGTCACCTACCACATTGATGTCAAAAATCCAAATGGCGTATTAATGACATGGGCCGGACTTGCTGACAAAACAGCCACCATATCAAAAGGTGGTACAACAAGCAAACAATGGTCAAACAAAGTACCAACAAATTCTGTAAAAGGAACCTACACCGTTAATGCAAAATTAATGGTAAACGGCGTTGTTACCGGAACAAGTTCAAAAACATTCACCGTTCGATAGTATTATCTAAAAAAGTAATTACCAAAAAACAAAACCCCGCAAACAATGCGGGGTTTTGTTTTGTATCAAGAACGGCTTACACTACAAAAAGTACTTCCATTTTCATCTCTTCACGAGAGCTGTCCACTCATTGGACTTTTTGTTTCACCACAAAGAGTACTTCCATTTTCATCTCCTTCCAGTCGTGAAAATTAGGTCGCGTTCCTCACAAAAATTCTCAATGAGTCTTGCGAAATGGGTCCCTAGCCCATTCCTCACCCTCCGGTCGTGAAAATTTAGGTCGCTCCTTATTTTTTAGGTCGCCCGCCTTTTTCAAAGTGAGTTTTGTTCGTTTCATTCGTCTTTGCGAGGAGCCTGCGACGCGGCAATCCAGGAGTTAGACAACGATACTCCTGGATTGCTTCGCAAGCTCGCAAAGACGCCGAACCCGATTTTTCTGAGTGATCCTGTCGTCATATACTAAATACTAATACCACATACCAATACAAAAAAATATGCTACAATAATCAACATGTTTTTCAACACAGAAGCAACAATCATAGCCCTCGGCTATCTCGGTATTTTTTTAATGATGATCACGAACGGCATCGCGACCACCCCATCAAGTCAGATCCTCTACATCATCTGCGGATATTTTATTTCCATCGGCAATCTCTCGTGGGCGCTCGTTATCTTCGTCGGTGCGCTCGGCAACACGATTGGTAACATCATTCTCTACGAACTCGTCCGTGGAAAAGGAATTGATTATATTTTAAAGTGGAAAATTTTCCCCGAAAAAGAAATTAAAAAAATCAGCCACGCACTCAACAAAAAAGGTGTCTGGTTTTTATTTTTTGGCAAACTTCTCCCCGCTCTAAAAGTCTTCGTCCCCATCGCCGCCGGAATCGCCAAAACCGATCGCCGAATTTACATCCCCCTCATGACCGTCGCCTCAATCATCTGGACGCTTCCATTCTTAACCATCGGCTACTATTTTGGAAAGTCATCAAACATCTTCGGCAAGTATTCAGTTTTTCTGGTCATTATCGCCGTTGCCGTCATGGGACTTTTCTACAAATATATAAACTCGGAAAAAGTTATTGAGGAAATTGAAGACTAGGCTTTTAGGCTACTAGGCCGCTTCGCTTTTAGGCGTTTAGGAAAAAATGAAGGAGGTTTCAAGCTTCCTTCATTTTTGAAAATGGACTACCCACTTTTTTCAAAGTGACCCCTTCCAGAGGAAACTTAGGGGTGAGTCCGCCCCTTGGCGGTCTCACCCCTAAGTTTCCGTCAGTCTGTCACAAAACCCTCAAACTTTAAAAATTTGTTATATAAAATTCCATACGGTTTTTTACATAACGTTTCATCATTCAACAAAAAACCGCCCCGAGCATTTCACCCGCGGCGGTTTCTTAATTTTTTAAAATTATTTTTTAGTTGTTGTCGCGATTTCACCGTTTGTTATCTCCGACACGGTCGTCGTCGCATTCTCAGTTTCCGTTTTCTGAACATGAACGATCGGAACATTTGCAGCCTCCGTCACTTTATAAGAAAGTTCGTTAAATTTCACCGCCATACCTGCAAAAGTGGCACACAAAACAAGGATCAATGAACCGAGCCACGTTGGAATTATTCTTTTAAAAAATGTTGTCGACCGTTCTAATTGTACTTCGTTTGTATCCATAAATTTTTTTATTAAAATTGTAATATTTCGATCACGTTAAAAACTTGCAACTATTTTTCTTGGGCAGCGGAAACCGTAATTATGTTTTGAAAAACTTTTGCTTGAAAAAAATAAAACGTAAAAATCGCCGCAAACAAAACCAACACGATTATCCAAAACGGGACCTCCTTGTTAAACAGTTTTCTCATAGAATATATTTTACCACAAAAATTTAATCTGCACTTTTTTCCGTTTCAAAAGCGTTCAAAGTGAATGAATGCTTTTTATACCACTTCCACAAAACGTACCCGTAAACTCCATACCAAAGAAAAACAAAATAGAGCGGGAGACTTGTGACCGCCACCGATGCGAATGGAATCTTTGCAAAAAATTCCACGACGGCAATTTCGTACCACAGAAAAATATACGCAACGAATGCAAAAATGAATGAAAGTGTTCGACTAATGAAACCAAAAATGCCGGCGAGAAATCCGAGTAGCATCGTGAGCGGGATCGGAAGCAAAACCAAAAGATTTACGACAAGCGCGACGAGTGAAATTTTCCCTGTCATATAGATGAGAAGAGGAAGTACAAAAATTTGTGTCGCTATGGTCGCGGTCATCACTTCACGCAGTCCGAATTTTTCGGGAACGAATGCGAGACGTTTTTCAAAAAGTGGGGTGACCAAAAAGAGTCCCAAAGTTGCCATGAACGAAAGTTGAAACGATGGATCAAAAACCACAATGTACGGATTTTGCAGTATCATAAAAAATGCCGCGATCGCGAGTAAGCGAAAAAGATTTACATCACGTCCGAGCGCACGACCGACCACGATCAAGGTCGCCATAATGGAAGCTCTCACTACCGTCGCACCAGCACCGGTCATTATGGTAAAAAATAAAATACCTAAAATTCCCATTCCAAGTTTTAGAACGACTGGCAAAAATGAAAAAATACTCATCAAAGCTGCAACGACAATCGTCACATTGTACCCAGAAAGTACGACCACGTGAATAACGCCCGTCGTTTGAAAATCACCCAAAAGTTTTTTTCCGAGCGATTGTTTTGCACCAACAGTAAGTCCGCCCGTGAGTGCCGAATATGGCTCAGGAAGAACATCTGCAAGTTTCGAAAGAAATGCATTCTTGATATCAAAAAGTTTTGCCTTCACCACGTTTCCCTGACCACCTTCTATAAAAGTTATCTTCGGCAAAAACATCTGATATTTAATTCCTTCTTTTTTAAGATATCCGACATAATCAAACTCACGTCCCAGATCGGTTTCAAAATTTTCCGGTTTATTAAGGACACCGTTCAAGGACAATTTGTCGCCATACTTGTAACGCGGATACAACGGAATAGTCACCAAAATACGTTCGTGTACCCTGAATAACGTTTCACTTTTTTGAATACCGAGCGTTTCAACCGTTATTCGCACATTGTTTTCACGCACATCTGGCTCTGTCACCACAACCCCTTCAAAGACCGCCCGCTGTCCAATAGAGTTATTCAAAACATTTTTACTAAAACCCATCTCGGCAAAATCTGTCCGTAAAATCCCACATCCGAAAAAAAATATTCCGAGTGTAACCATGAAACTCGCCGCAGTTGCGCGCATGCCGAATCGGGGGGAGAGAAGGAGCAGAATAGAAAGAAATAAAATCGCCACCGAAACCACCGGACTCATGTTAATCAAAGTTCGAGAAACCACGCCGAGTGTAAAACAGATGACGTAAATAACCAACGAGGATGTTTTTATTCCATTAGAGATTCGACCCATTCGGATAATTCTATCACGCAAAACGTCTTTGAAAAACAAAAAATTCTGGACATCCGATGTCCAGAATTTTAAATTTTGTCTGAGACAAAAAAAGAGGCTTGGAAAAAATCCAAACCTCTTTATATAAAACTAACATCTATTATTAATGACGTCATCAGCCGCCATCTTCTGAAACTCTGTGGTGACATAAACCACACAATTCTTTTTTGACCGGTTGATCGCTCGAATATTTTTAACAAAACTAGCACCTAATATTCGACCAATCTCCCCTGACCCGATCGCAATAATTGCGATTGGCTCCCTGTCGTCAACTTCGATACTGTTGAGACATTGAACAATAGCTTCCGGAGCATCTTTCCACCCACCTTTCGCAAGTGAGTGACAAACAAGTCCGTGAAACGTTTTGTGTCCCGCATTAATTGTAATCACTTCGCCGAGTTTTTTCGGACCGGTATTTGCAAGTTTCGGAGCAATTTTCGAAACAAATCCCGCAAACCCAGAATCATTAAAACCCTCGGTGTTTATCGCAAACGCGATATGTTTGTGAGGAGTGTCCATTACATCCCCTTCAACAACGTGTGTAATCATTTTTTTAATGTACAAAGATCCCGCCGTTATCACTAACAGGCTTTCTCTCTGTAAAAAGATAAACCTATTTAATTAATAACTTCTTGCCCTATAACTAACACATTTTTAACAACCTGTCAAACTCCCTCGCCATTTCAAATTTTTATCAGGCAAACAAAAACCGCTCATTCAAATTAATGAATTGAGCGGCTTCTAACAAAAGGTGCTAGATCCTACATCGTCCTCGCATCAAACCCCAGATACATTTCGTACAACTTGTCGTCCTTGAACGACGAGTCTGTATTATTCGCAATATCCGTTGTTAGTGCAAAAGTTCTCAACTGACCTGTTCTGAGCGAAAAATAATCGGTAAAAACAATCTCTTGTTCCAGATCATTTCCCCTATCAGGAAGATCAATCGGACCGGCAACAATAAGTCCTGTTGCAACATCCCAAATCATAAAGTCTTCATAATTTGGTTTCCCACTAACGTTATCATAAAAACCATCGCGTGCTCCTTCATAGGTACCAGCAGAACTTATTTTTATTCTTACTCGATATACTTCGATATCAGTTTGCGCAACAACCTGAAATCTCATAAATTCAAAGTCATTCGCATTCGGAATAACTTTTAAACTTTCAGGAAATTCAACCGACACTGGATAAAGAAATACTTCTTTATGAGCTGGAACATACGTCGGGGTGACAGCTGCACTCAAAATAACAATTGGAGCAACTGTTGTATCAAAACCAACGCCAGTAAAACTCCCTTGTCCTATCTCAATCTGAAGATCGTTTGCTGACAAATTAGTACCATTTTGAAATACCATTATTTTTACCAACAACGTCCTCGAACTATCTTTTGGTATTACAAAATTTACACCGGTAAATTTAACAACACCTACCGAACTTGGAACTTTTTTTACAGAGACGACTGTGGTGCCATCAAATAATTGCACCGATGCAACTAATTCATTAATGTTTGCATTCAAAAAATGAAAATACAAATCATTTATGCGAGCTTCTTTGTTTCTAGCGGTGAACCGGAATCCAGCAGTCGCAGTACCTGGTTCTGAAGGACCGTTGATCGTTCTTGTTACGATAACTCGTGGGTTGTATTTTTCTTCAACCTGCGCTTTTATCATAAAAACTTTTAATCTCACCTCTCTCAAAGTGTTCTCGATCTCTTTGTTCGTCATCGCACTTGCAGTGTTTAGAGACATTGCAAATAAAATAACAGCTCCAATAAAGCCTACGAAAAAATTCTTTTTCATACTATTTAATTTTTAAAGAACCAGCTTGTTATCAACAAGCTTTCACCCTGAGTCAGGGTTAGTCCTTGTTAATAAGTCCCGAAAGGTTAACACATTTTGGACGTTGTGTCAAGCCTACTTATTTTCAAAAACCCCACCCTCATATCCCCTGCTCTTTTAAAATTTTCTAAGACAAACAAAAACCGCCGACTCAAAAATGAGTTGACGGTTTTATTTTTTACAACACGATTAAGTATTGTTTATGTGGAATCGACCACGGATGCAGTTTTTTTCCACGTCCTCAACAAGATCTGTTCTTCGAAAAACGGAAACACGAATTTTTTCAGAAGACTTCACGAGCTCTTGTTTGAGCATCTGGAGGGTTGCCTGCGCAGCGATCAAAAAAGGCAGCGTGCCATAATTAAGAGAACTGATTCCAACAAGACCTCCGCCACGTCCTACAAAAAACTCCATTGTGTATCCTTCAGGAATTTTTGTAAACCGAGCTTCAATTTCATAATCATTGTCTTCAACCTTAACACTTCCTTTAACAATAAATTTTTCTTCTCCTTTGATCAGTTTACCTCTCCAATCTCCACCAAAAAATTTTATGGGGAAATTGATATAAAAAGAAACGGTTCTATTCTCTGTCGTCATAAAATAAATTTTTAATTCTGGGAACTAATCATCCCCACGACTGCCGACAGAATTTCGTTCGTGCGACAGACACAAACAATCTTGTAAAAAGATTATTTTTGTCTGTCGCATGAAATCAAAAAAGATTATCCCTATCAAAGAACCTCATTCACCCGCACACGTTTTACCATCAATGGTATTTTTTGTAAACCCTTCCATACGCGGGTAAAAGAAAACCCCCATAATTCGGAGGTTTAAATTTTTACCAACACAAAGCGGTACACGAAACACTGTCTCTGGTGATTGGAGTTGAACCTGCCACCATCATCGAACATGGATCAACTTCCACAATACCAACAGCGAGCGTTTTTGGAGCAATCTCTTTTTGGGTTTTAGAAACTTTTGTTTCTTCCCGAAACAACCAAACTCCGACTATTGAAACAACAATAAGAATCGGGGTTACAAAAAATACTACTGACGATTTTTGTGTATTCATTTTTATTTTTTAAACAACTTATAAGCCACGCCGACACAGAGATTATCACCCCGTACGTTTTATGTCAAAAAATGATACAAAAGAAAAACCCCGCGTATTTCTACGGGGGTTTAATGTTCACTGAGCAAATGGGTCAACCTTGTTTTGTTTTTCTTCCGAAAGTACGGAATTTGATCTTGCTCCGCACGGTACAACTGTTTTAAAAGCTTCAACATATGTGTCGGTAAAAATACCACACTCCGTTATAATACTTTTTTTTACAGTAACGTGTTGCGGAGATTTTATCACAAACCGTTCCTTTTTTGGGTAACATATCGGGACATTTCCTCGCCCCATAATATAACAATCCTTTGTCTCATCCGCCATTATTTTTCTTTTTTCGATCTCCGTGTTTTTAGACACCGGGATCAAAACAAAAACGACGAGTATTATAAAGAAGAAACAGACGGTCCCTCCTTTAACGAACGATTTGAATTTTTTATTCATTTTTTTAAAAGTTCGAGCTTGTTATTAACAAGCTCATTAGGCTTGTTAATAATGTTTAAAATCCTCATCCGAAACTAACACACTTCTTATAAAGTGTCAATCTCACCCAAGATTGTGGCCCGTTGACAAGACTACCAAAGTACATTAGAACTAAGGTCGGTAGACGACTCGAAAATATTACTCATTAAAAACCGAGTATTCGGTTCTTTGAAAAAACAACATGTATTATTATAAATTGTTCAAACTCAATGAACGCGGAGAACTCCTGTCTCCAATATCTTCCGACTATGGAAATATGTGTGTTTGGAATGTTGGAGAATGGAAAAGAACGGACAACGATTTTTTCTATGCTTCCGAAACGATCGTCGACGCCCTCAGATCAGTGTGTATTCAACGCTTCTCGATCATCGCGCTCGTTGAATTCCGCGATCATGATTCTCGGAGTGACAAATTCTTCACTGAGATCATCGGAAAAGAGATGAGGATCGTTGAAGCGTATCACTGGCCGGAATATCTCAATGAGGTCATTATGAAAAGTTTGGGTACGGTAAAAGATGGACATCTGGTTCGTTTCGAACTCCCAAATTATTTCTTCGCTCATTTATCCGAGAAGAAAAAAAGAGAGTGGGAAAAATTCCTCACTCGTGAAATGAAAAAGTTCGTTCCGTTCGGAACATAAAAAGCGGCGTGTATATCACGACCGCTTTTTTATTTCTCATTTTTAAATATTAAAGCTTCACGCCCCACTCCTTCAAAATATTCTTCTCGTCTTCCGCCGAGATCGCTTTTTTGAATTTCGCTTTTTCTCCTTTTACATGAGCTTCACATTCTGGCCATGAGGTATATCGATATGCTTTGCCGTTTATCACCGAAAGATAGGAATATGCTTTCGCTTTTGAATGAGCTCTCGATGCCGATCGTTTTGCAACAGCTTCCACATCGATCACAACTTCCGCCTCAATATCAACCGGATATTCCTCGCGCGCTCCCGAAAAAAGTTTCTCGGGTTTTCCATCGGCGAATGAGGTCGCGATTGTATCCACCCTCTCGTTGATTGGATGCCCCACATGACCCGGCACATATTTCCATTCCACCGCTCCGAATTTTTTTCGCTTCGTTTCAAGTTCAGACAATTCTTCCCACAACTCTTTATTCGAAACGTCTTCTTTTGTTTTTGTTTTCCATCCGTTTCGTTTCCATCCGTACACCCATTCGGTAATCCCCCTTTTTACATACTGAGAATCGGTGTGAATAATAATATCACCCTCCGTTTCACCAAAAGCTTTCAGTGCACCGATCGCGCCCGAGAGCTCCATTTTATTATTCGTGGTTAATTTTTCATATCCGCCCTTTTCAACAACCTTGTCCTTAAAAACAATAATAGCTCCCCAACCACCCGGTCCAGGATTTCCGCGTGAGCTTCCATCGGAATATGCAAACATCATATCTTTTTTCATTCATTTATTGTATCAAGAGAGTCTTTTTGCTCCAAATGAACGAGGTCCGACCTCGTTCATTACACCAAACAATCCACCTCACTAAGAGGTATAAAAAGTTGTTTTTAGCCCAATTTCGTGTACCATAAATAATAACAACATACAAAAATATGATAACCCCAGAAATAAAGGAACTTTTAGACAGTATAAAGAACTATAATCGCCCGGGATACCTTATTGCAGAGGAACACGAGCCTCTTATTTCCGTCGGCGAAATAGTCAGCAAAGCGGCGCGTTATTATGAAAAAGCGCGGTATTCGGTTGATTACACAGAAGATCACCTCCTCCGCCAAACAGCTATCGAACGAATTTTGCGACGTCGTCTCACTATTGATTTTATGGAGGAGAAGAACGGCCGAGCCTTTGTTGTTGAACTCATTCAGGCAGGTTATCTTCCAAACAACGAACTTCCGGAACGTATCACTTTTCACGTTCAAGCTATCATAGACAAAACAGTCTTCTTTTTATCCATCCTCAAAAAAATCTATCCGAATGAAAAATTCGCCGAACTTCGTCCTGTGGTCATAAAACTCGCCACTTCCGAACTTGAAGAGCTTCTTTTCCCAGAGATTGTTGAGGCGGTAACGGTCAAAGCATTCCATAAAAAGATCAAGGAGCATGTTGTTGTCACTGAACCTGAAAAAACGAAATGCGATGTTGGTATTCAAATATATCTTGCTTGCCGAAAAGGTTTGCTCAAAGAAAACGACACGTCTTCTTTTTATTCTCTCTGGTTGATGCTCTATCCTGAATGGAAAGAACTCAATAACGCGACCGCAGAAAACGACGAACAAATTAAACAGATCGCGGAAGAGTTCGCTACCGTTGAAAATAATATTCAAAAAGAACTCAGTGCGGTGCTTTATCGAAGGATCATTCCCCGACTCAAGAACGATATTATCTATTTTTCGATCATTCAAAAGATCGTCACCGAACACAAAGAAGGATCACTTGAAATCTTTGAAAGTCCGGAAAGTCTTTATTTTGCAACATCTGACAAGGCAGAAATAGAATATGAAAAGATCCGCAGCCGAATGAACAAAACGGCGTGGCACGCGATCATTTACATTTTTATCACCAAAATACTTTTAGCGCTTGCTGTGGAACTTCCATACGACATGATGGTATATGGGTATGTTCACACTCTTCCTTTGTTCATCAATGCAACGTTCCACCCATTCCTTTTATATTTAATGACATCAAAGATCAAGAAACCAAGTGATCTTAATACCGAACGCATCGGCAAGGGAGTACGCGCGGCGGTTCACGATGTCAATCACGACGACATTAAACTTTCCTCAGTAAAAAAAAGTTCCCCTCTTCGAACTGTCGCTACGCTCCTTTATATTTGTTTCTTCTTCGCAACGTTCGGTGTGATCATCTGGGGTCTCAAACAAATACAATTCAACATTATCGGAATGGGACTTTTTGTTCTCTTCCTCACTTTCGTCAGCTACTTCGGGCTTCGTGTTCGATTCATTTCACAGCGCTGGGTCGTTCAAACGAACGAGCAACATTTTTTTGCTTTCGTTTGGGATCTTGTTACCCTTCCGGTCATTTCCCTCGGTCAGTGGCTCTCGATTAAATTTCAATCCATAAACATCTTCGTATTCGTACTTGACTTCATTATCGAAGCGCCGTTCAAGGTTATCTTGCAAGCCCTTGATACTTTTACACTTTACGTCAAAGAGAAAAAGGACGAAATATATTAAAACGAGGCTATTAGGCCACGATGTTTTTAGGCCGCTTCGCTTTTAGGCGATTAGGAAAAACGAGTTATTTGTTCTTTTTTGATGAACCAAAATACTTTTTACGACAAAATCTTGTTTGTATATTCTATTGTTGTATTATTGTTGCATGGATAAAAAAGGCAAAATCATTCTTATTAGTACTTTTGTTATTATATTCGCCGTCTTTGGATTTAAATACAAACAATTCTTCTTAGATAAAGATTTTTTGTTTATGGCACAAGTAAATTGTGACCCCGCAACAGAACAATGTTTTCGCGTTATTTGTGATGGAGAATGCGACAACTCTTCAAAATTTATTTTTAACGACGGTTCGCCCTATAAATATATAGAACTTCCCGCTCGCAACGTACCACAATGTCTTGTGGAAACAACGTGTCCGGACTTTGAGTGTAAAGAAAGCGACGACTGTTCCATTACATATTGTTCTGAAGAAACCTTGGAAGACGGTGAAGAATGCATTTCAACAACAGCAACAACATCTATTATCAATACAAACGATCAAAATTAATTCTATGTTTCCACTACCGTTCCAATTTACAGCTTACAGCTTGGCCAGCCTTAAAGCACAAATATCCATAGATAGCATTGTCCTTTCACATATACCAACGGTCGTTATTCCGCTTGCTTTTGCGATATTCTTATACTGGCACACAAAAAAAATAAGTACTCTTTATTTACTTTTTGCCACTATTGCTTTTTCACTGTGGACATATTTCGACCTTATAACTTGGACAAGTTTCGGTGTACAAAATTCGTTAATGTTCTCTTGGTCGATCTTGGATATTTTCTCAACACTCTTCATTGTCTTTGCATATTGGTTCTTTTATTCCTTTATAAAAGGAGCTGATCTTCCTCTGTGGCAAAAATTAGGAAGTCTTTGTTTCTTGATACCGCCACTTGTTTATACCGCCCTCAGCATAAATCTAAGTGAATTTTTCAACAGTTATGGCGTTGCTATTGAAAATGATTATACCGCTTCATATTCAGTTCTGATCTCAGTTATTTTCTTACTTGCCATTATTGTCATAACGACCGCTGAATACCGAAAAACACAAGAAGCTACGGAAAAAACAAAAAAACTTTTTGCGGGTTTTGCCACCGGGATCTTTCTTTCCATCTTTTCTATTTCTTACGCCATAACAAATCTATTACTTTTTCTAAGCAATGGACAAAATCAGGAAGCATACAATGTTTCCATCTATGCCCTTTTTAGTATGCCGTTCCTCACCGGAGTTCTTGCGTATCTCGTAGTAAAATATGAAGCGTTCAATATAAAAGTAATCAAATCGATCGTCTACACACTGATCTGTATGGCTATACTCTTCGTAAATATCTTTTTACCATATTAAAAAAGTCACTTATTTAAGAAAAAAAGGAGATTCTATCTCCTTTTTTTCAAAGATCGACGCTTTTATCATCACTCCTCTTGTATATAGATATGAGCGTTGTATAATTGCAATATGGACAAAAAAAGCAAAATCGTTCTTATCGGTGTCTTTATTATTATATTTGCAGTTATTGGCTTCAAATACAAACAATTTTTCTTAGATCAAGATTTTACTTTTATTACTCGAGTGAGCTGTAGCCCTACAACCGAGCACTGTTTTCGAACCACCTGCGATGGAGAATGTGATATTTCATCAAATATTATATTTATGGACGGTTCACCATATAAACGCGTTTCACTTCCAAGATACAATGCACCACAATGTCTTGAAGAAACAACGTGTCCAAATTTTAAATGTAAGGAAAGTGACAAATGTTCTATTACATACTGTTCCAGTGAAACACTGGAAGATGGTGAAGAATGTGTTATCTCAACAACTTCAACCACCACACCTCTTTAATTTTTATTATTCATCATAAAATCTATCTTTATGTTTCCACTTCCTTACACTGGTTCAGCATATTCTTTTGATATAACCCAAGTATTCATATCATCCTCAAATTTAGCTTTGGCACATATTCCAACGGTTGTTATTTCTCTTGCTTTTGCGATTTGGTTATATAAACACACAAAAAAATTAAGTGCTTTTTACCTCCTTCTTGTTACGATAATGTTTTCATTATGGGCATATTTTGATCTTATGACATGGACAGCAAATTCACGTTCTTTGATGTTTGCATGGTCGAGTTATGATATTTTTTCCACAGCTTTTATCGTCTTTACTTATTGGTTCTTCTATTCCTTTGTAAAAGAAAAAGATCTTCCTTTTTGGCAAAAATTGGTTAGTCTTTGTTTTTTAATACCACCACTCATCTACACATTTTTGAGTATAAATATGACTGAATTCTTTAATGTCATAGACAACGCGGGAGAAAACAGTACAACTCGTTTTTATGTGCCATTACTCTGTGTTACCTTCTTACTTCCCATCATTTTAATTACTTTTATTGAATACCGTAAAGCAACGGAAAAACCAACAAAACAAAAAATTCTTTTAAGCGGTCTGGCAAGTTGTCTTTTTCTGTTTATTTTTTCAATTTCTTTCTTTATAACCAACATGGCGCTCTACTTTAATATCGGTCTCCCGAATGCAGCTTATGCTATTTCCGCATTTGCTCTCTTTGCAATGCCGTTCCTCACTGGGATACTTGCTTATATCGTTGTAAAATATGAAGCCTTCAACATTAAAACGATCAAATCAATTCTTTATATATTGATTTGCATGGCAATACTCTTTGTGAATATTTTCCTGCCCTGGTAAAACGACATACTGTTCAAAACAAAAAACGCTTACCAAAATAAGTGTTTTTTGTTTTAGATTTTGTCCAGATAATAAAAGGGCTCTCTATGCGAGAGCCCCGGTGCTTGTTCTTTTTGTTTTGTGCTTGCGATACTAATGAGTATCTTTTTGATGATTCTTTGCGAATCAATTTGTGATCCTATAGAAGGATCAAATGTTTTTGGTTGGCTTTTTAAGCCAATATGTTTTTTATTCTTTTGTCTTCTTGTTCTTGTGCTTTGTTTGACCCTTAAATGATCAAACGTTGGTAATGGTGTACTATATCCTTCCTATATGATAAAGGACATTCTAAAAGACGTCAACATAAAAGACATTTCAACTGTGGATAACTTTTTAAGCGTTGTCACTTGGCGGTAAAATGTCCGTTATCCGCAAACGAAGCTCTGTAACATTCCTGAATGTTGAGCGTTCAAATGACGCAATTAAATTTATTTTTTCTCCGCTCCCCATTTTTATATCGGGAAAATTTTTGTCCGTTAGAAAGAATCCGATCGCGGAAACTTTTCTATTGTCACTGTCCCGAAAATCCAGTCCAAGATGTTCTTTTGTTTTGCCAAATATGCGCATTGCATCGATCTCCACATTCTCGAACAAGAAGACCGGTTTTTCATTTTCCAATCCGAATGGACTAAGAGCATCAATTTCTTTGAATGTTTTCCACGTCACATCGTCGAGAGTAAGCGTACTATCGATATATTTCACCGCCTCGCCCGTTTCGATGTTCATTTTCATATACAGATCGGAAAGTGTTTCTTCAAGCGTATGAATATGCTCATGGATCGTTGAGAATCCGCCCGCTTCATGATGTCCTCCAACATCCAAGAAAATTCCCTCGGGCACGGCGCGCATAAGCTCAACGATCGACATTGTCCCATTCCCTCGGCAAGAACCCTTTATTTTCCCCGCGGAATCGTAGCCCCACACAAAAACAGGTCGTTTAAAATCCTCAACAAGCTTATTTGCAACCAAACCGAGAACTCCCGGCATCCATTCAGGATGTCCAACCACGATAACCTCGCGCAGTTCCCGCAATTCCAAATGTTTCCGTGCTTCTTTGATAATGACCGCAACATGTCCTTTACGCTGATCGTTTATATGGCTTAAATGCTCGGCTAAATGTTCAGCTTCCGCAGAATCCTGCGTTGAAAGAAGTTCAAAAGCTCGCATCGGATGATCCATTCTCCCTGCCGCATTGATACGCGGAACGATCATATATCCGATATCGTCTTCCGTGAGATCTTTTTGTGATATATTCATCTTTCGCAAAAGTGCCAAAAGTCCGACTCGTTTGCTTTTTCGCATCACCGTTAAGCCATATTTTGCCAAAACGCGATTCTCTTTCTTCAAAGGAACCATATCGGCGATCGTGGAAAGTCCCGCCATATCAAGCAACCATTTCTCCCAACCATCGGGAATATCCAAAAACAAGCCTTGTTCTTTCCCTTTTTTCAAAAGTGCCTGTACTAATTTGAATGCGACACCTGCACCGCAGAGCATATTGTCAGGATACGTATCGGCAGACTGTTTTGAATCCAACACAGCAAAAGCGGGTGGCAAAACTTCCACACCATTTAAAATAACAGGCAAATGGTGGTCAGAAACAATGACTTCCATTCCAAGTTTATTCGCGAGAGCAACAGACTCAATATCAGTAATTCCAAGATCAACGGTGATAATCAGATTCACCCCATCTTTTGCGAATTTCTCAATAGCTTCAGCTTTTAAGCCATATCCTTCGTCGTGTCGGTGTGGAATATAGTTTAAAAAATTCGTATATCCTATTTTTTTGAAAAAGTCGTGCAAAACAACCCCGCCCGGAATACCATCGGCGTCATAATCGCTATAAATAACGATTTTTTCACCCGCGCCAATCGCTGTCAAAATTCGGTCAACCGCTTTTTCCATGTTAAAGATCAAAAATGGATCGTTAATGTCACGTTCCCAATCAGGGTTTAAGAATCGATTAGCCTCCGTTTTTGTCGTAACACCTCGATAAAATAACAGTTTTTTAACCAACGGTGAATATTCTCCCATCTCATCTGCATTTTTTTTTGGTATTTCCCCTCGAATCTTATAAGTCATGTAGGAATTATTATATCATATGAAAACCTGGTATTTTTTCTCTATAAAATTATGCTACAATATAAACATATGACAAACGATTGTATTTTTTGCAAAATAATCAGTGGAGAAATTCCTTCTGCTAAAATTTATGAAGACGAACATACTTTCTCATTCTTGGATATCAGCCCGAACAATATCGGGCACTCTCTTGTTCTTCCCAAAAAACACGCTGAAAACATTCATGATATTACCGAAGAAGACCTCGCACATGTAATGAGAACGGTCAAAAAAATGAGTGCTGCCATAAAAAAGGGCGTTGAAGCAGACGGAATAAATATTATAATGAACAACGGCAAATATGCCGGTCAAGTTATTTTTCACTCTCACACTCATATTATTCCACGATTCAAAAAAGACGGTCTTCAACATTGGCAAGGAAAACACCACTATAAAGATGGAGAAATGAAGGACCTTGCTGAAAAAATCCAAAAAGAAATTTTATAAGAACAAACCCCGCAATAAATGTGGGGTTTTATTGACTTTTTTAGAGTAAAACGTAGTATTCGAAGTAGGTATCATAGATCTGTCGGTCTATAAGCCTTGTTATTTAAAAATCTAATAATATATGCTTACAAAAAAATATCCACCATTACCGAGAGAAGATCTTGGTGGGGTCGTTATTTGTCTTTCATTGATCATTCTCGGTCTTGCTATTGGTTCGCAAATACTCCTTTTCCCCACCGCAACATTATATAGCATCGCCATATTAATGTTTTTGTTGGGAATTTCGATTTTGTCTTACGAACAAAAGAACCGACAAAATATCGGATCTGTTATCACGTGTTTTTCGTTGGTTTTTCTTGGTCTTGCGATAAGTTCGCACATACCGCTTCCTTTCACAAAAACGCTCTACGGTCTTACAACAGCAGTGTTTTTAACAGGATATGAAATGATCAATGGAGAATTGCAAAGATATTTTCGAATCGCATACAGAACATTCAAAACACCTTTACGTTCTCATTGAATATAAAACTCCGCAATACAAATGCGGAGTTTTTGTTTGACTTTTTACAGATAAAAAGTAATATGCAACTTAGGAAATATAGATTAGTCGATCTATAAAACTCCTGTTATTTGTCATAAAAAATAAAACGAATGGAAAGATTAAAATCTTACATATTTGCTTTTTCGCTCATCTTGGCTGGTTCCAGTCTTCAGTTTAGTAAACCACTCATTCATAATACAACTGAACTTTCTTACGCTGTTATCCTAGCGATTGTGTTGTTTTTAATAAGTTGTGAGATTCATGACAAAGAAGATGAAATAATTGATTGTAGTAATTTTCGTCCTGACAATATGTTATGATAAAAAGCCTCGCATTTTTGCGAGGCTTTTTTTGTGAATTATTTTTTCTTTTTCTTAGAATTCAAAATTTTTTTATTTTCAGGAACTTTGAGAAAATTTTTCTTTGTTACAACAGAATGTCCTAGACGTTTTTCAAGATTTTTTCTTGCACCGCCGGCAATATCTCCACCGGCTTTGGCATCGGCTTTTAATTTTTTCACACCTTTCGAATCTTCTGTGCGATGAATTTCAGTCGTCGCACGTTCACCAAGCATATTAAAAATCAATTCAAAGTCGTCCATATGATCCCGCAAATTCTCACGTTTCAAACCTTTGAGTTTTTTGTATTCAGATGGAGTAACACCAAACGTCGCCTTTGAAATTTCAGCTGTCAAAATTTCATAGTCTCTTTCTTGCTCCGCTCCGCGTTTTTGCCATTCGTCAGTCAATTCTTCCCGAATAACAATTCCCCGCATTCGTTTCTCAATCCAGTCCTCGGAATACCCTTTCAATTTATACAACAATCTCGTTCTCTTTGTAGCCAATTCAGGATTCTCAATTTCCCGCACCCGTTCATATCCGACTTTTGCCAACCAACGCTTAAACGGTTCAGCTTTTGGTGACGGAATAGACTGAATAATGCGAAAAATCCCTTCAGTATCCGCACAGTCAGTTTCATACTTTTTCCCGTCAGATGCTTCTAATTTCAGTCCGTGACAAAATGTCACGACCTGACTATCTTCTTCAATCAAGCGTTGTTTTAACTTTCGCCAATATGCCCCAGGATCAACACTATCCGTCAAAACCTCCACCACATCCACCACCGAAAACCACCATTCCTTGTTGTGCAAAGTTTTTCGAATTCCCTTTCCTTTAAAAAGAGTTATTTTTGTATTTAAAATTGAATTGTTTTCGTCCATATTTTATTTCTTGTTTTTCACCAATACATCAATCCCCGGCAAACTTCCACTTGTTAAATAATCGAGCATTGCGCCGCCACCGGTTGAAACAAAATGAAAGGCGTCGCCGAGCTTCATTTTTTCTACCATAGTGACCGTGTCACCACCACCGAGAATAACTTTTGCATTTGAATCAGCAAGCACTTTCAATAATTTTTTCGTACCTTTATCGTAACCAGCCTCATATTCACCGAGGGTTCCGTTGAATACGATAAATTTGTGTTTCGCTATCATATCTTCAAACATTGCACGGGTTTTTGGCCCTGAATCACAGATAAAATCTTCTTTTTTAATTTCATCCAAACCGCGAACTTCACCGCCTTTTTCATTTTTTACCAAAACATCTACAGGCAACAAAACTTTTTTATCGGCCGCGATCTTTTTAATATTTTTTACTTCTGAATCAACAAGTGAAATTCCAATTTCATATCCGCGCGCTTTCAAAAGATCGTTCGCAAGTGCTCCTCCGACAAAAACACTATCGGCGATTTTTGTGAATTTTTGCAAAAGTGGCATTTTTGTTGAGATCTTTGCACCGCCCAAAATAAACAAGAATGGATGTTTTGGTTCGAGTGCAAGTCGCAAATTCTTTTCTTCGTTCACGAGCAAAAATCCCGCGTAACTTGGTAAATATTTTGTAATACCCACAATCGAGGCATGTTTTCGGTGTGAAGCTGAAAAAGCGTCGTTCACATAAATATCTGCAAGTGAAGCCATTTTTTTGGCGAATTTCAAATCATTTGTTTTTTCACCGGGATTTCTTCGCAAATTCTCCAAAAGAATGACACTTCCGTTTTGCATATTGTGCGTAATATCAATCAACATCGGATTTTCCCAATCAGGAATAAATCCCATTTTTATATTTTGTTTTCGATTGAAATAATCAGCGACCGGTTTCAACGTTCCCTTTTCATCTTTTCCGATATGAGAAACAAGAATTGTTTTCGCGCCTTTTTTCTTCAAGAACAAAATGGTCTGCAACGTTTTTTTCAAACGATAATCATCCGCGATCTTTCCGTCTTTGATCGGAACGTTGAAATCAACGCGCACAATAACCCGTTTACCTTTCAAATTTCCCGCGCTTTGCAATGATGGTATATTCATAGAATTTGTAGATTATTTTTTAAAAATGTCGTTCGCCAATGTCAAAATTTTACTGAAAGCTTCAGGCTGTAAACTCACACGTCCCACGAGCAAACCGTCCATTCCACATTCGATCAAATATTCAGCACAATTCTTCTGGTTCACGGAACCGCCATACAAAAGCGGAATACGCGCTGCTGTTTTTTCATCGAACAGATCCCGCAAAACTTTTCTAATGAAAATAGTCGTCTCTTGAACATCTTCTTTCGTCGCTTCACGCTGCGCATTCTTTCCGATTGCCCATACTGGCTCGTACGCAAGGATCAATTTGCCAACATTTTTTTTCTGAAAATCTTGCAGCACTTCAAGTATTTGAGCTCGAATAAGCTTTGTATATTCGCCATGTTCGTCACGCTCTTTCTCTCCGACACACAATATGACCGTCATATCTTTTTTGATCACCTCGGTGATCTTTTTCAGCAGATCGGCTGATGTTTCCCCTTTTGCACGACGTTCCGAGTGTCCGATAATCACATATTCCATTCCGATATTTTTCAGCATTTCCGCAGAGATCTCGCCCGTATGTGCATCTTCGGTTTCAATCGAAACATCTTGCGATCCAACCGTGAATTTTTCTCCTTTGGCGAGTTTTTTCAATTCCGTCTGATAAATATATGGCGCGCAAATAACCGTCTTCACATGAGACAGTTTACCCGCCGTTTTTTTAATGTCCTGAAAAATAGTCTTTGCCTCTTCGGGAGTTTTTGGAGACATTTTCCAATTACCAATGATGATCTTTTGTTTTTCCATTCGTCTATTTTAACACGCTTTTTTACCGACGCCCCTGTTGACAATATTACTATTTTATGTTATCTTTCTGAACAGTCCCAGAACATTTATAACCCGAATGTTCACATATCATCTTATGTTCCAAGACATGAGATACGAATAAAATGGTAACAAAAACAGGCGTTTTCGAGTTTTCTCGCGCTGTGTGCGTGGTTGTCACCACACTTAACCGAGAATTCGATCTCTTCGGAGAAGATCTTAAAAAAACTTCTCTCGAAGTTATCAACAAACTTTCTTCATACGAAGACGAAAGTTCTTACAAACACTTGGACCAGCTCCTTGTTGTTGTTAAAGAATTTGGTCTCCTCAGAAAAAAGATCGACCTTGAAAAACTTCGTTCTTCATACGGGTCGTTGATACCCGAAAAACAAAGGGACGTCCGAGAGGCCGTACGTTTGACCGTTGATGAAACCGTCCGAACGATCGGCAAAAAAAGCACCGGAGCTATTATAGCCTGCCGACCCGGCAAACCGGCACTGATAATCCGGTCTTAAATAACAAAACCGCACCTCACTTGGAGAGATGCGGTTTTCTTTTTGCCTATTTTTTAATTTTTGAATGGACGTATGACTTTTCTATTCGATCTCATTCCACGAATTGATCGTCCACACATCTCCGCCGCCGCCCGCCGTTGGAATAAAATTCAAAGTATCCAACTCCGGTTTATATGTTACATCAACATTGTTTGAAAGATCCACTTTATACCCCATAGCTGCGGCAATGTCTGCATTGTTTGATACTGAGATCTTTGCATAAGGTGCATAAAGGATCACCGCTTCCACATTATTCGAAATATCTATTGCTGTAACATTACTACCTCCTGTTTTTGTAGAAACAAACATAATGAAACTCGTTGGAAAACCAAGAGCTCCTTGTGCTATTCCATTATTCGAGATCATTATTGTTCCATCCGCAATTATAATACATCCGTTCGTTCCATAAGCCGTAGCACACCTTATTGTCGAATTATTATCGAGAGTAATATTTCCCGTTACATGAATTGTTCCGTTCACGATCACGGTTTTACCATTACTTACAACAAGACTTCCATCAATAGAAACCGGTCCAAGGGTTGTTGATGGTGTTGTTGTTGCTGTAAAAGTACCACCAATAGTTCCTCCCGCCAACGCATCTGCTTTCCACAAGTCGATTTCACTATCCGAGATCGGTGTTTGAAGCGGCAGAGGATCAACACTTCCGGGATATGTATACCGAACAACAGATCCACCCTGCAACGTTTGATAGTAAGCATCTCTGCCGACAGTACTGTTTAAAATAGTATTTGCTTTTGCGTCGCCGCCCACGGTAACTCCGCTGATAAGTCCGAGACCAAGACCAAAATATGCTTTAAATGTCAAATCTCCCGTGACAGCAGTCCACGATTCAGCCGGATTACTCCAGTCCTTACTGTATGCCGGAGCTCCGCCCGCATACGAATTACTTGCATCTTTACACCATGTGAAATATTTATTGGAAAACACACCGGAAGGATCAACAATGACCCAGTATTTTTGTCCTGCAGTAAGAACCGGCAAACTTGCAAAAGAAACACTTATCCAAGAATACGCTGTCCCGACATTTGAGATCGCCGTACTTGCCAAAGCGATTGTTTTTGGTCTGTTGCTTCCATCATCCTCAACGATCTTAACCATTGCGGACGGACTACCGTCTTTTTTGATATACAAACTTATATTTGAAAGTTTTTCCGTCATCGAAGGAATAAAACTCTGTGCATACTCTGTTTGTGTAGAGCTCTTTCCAACAAAAACATCTGAATTACAAATGGTGGATTGTGCTGAAGGATCAACAACCGAGTATGACGCTGATATCGCATTTCCTGTTACTTCACCGTTTATGATCGGACCGTTTGAATAGACATTTCCTTGTTTACCCGATACTCCACTGATCTCTGCCCCATTATTCATCGTCAAACCACCCGCCCCAGCAAAAATAGCATTTTGTTGAAGATCCACCGAATACACCGATTTACTTACTCTCGCTTGGATCTTTCTTACTCGCGAAAAAACACTGCTTGATGCAGATAATATTTTTGTACCATTATCATTAACGATACTTACTGAAGAAGTTGCTCCTCCAACAACAAGTTGTTCATACGAACTAATGTTCAAATTGCTTTTTATTCGATAATAAGCATCCTCGATACCTGCCTCGGAAGCATAATATGACTGTGTCGTTCTTAAGTTATTTCGTGCATTTTGAAATTCACGAATAAGTGGTGTGGTGAATCCCAAGATAATGATAAGAGAGATCGAAACTGTCAAAAGGATCATCGTAAAGATCGCAGCCCCGCGGTCTTTCAACATATACAAATTTTTTGTTTCAAAAATCATCTTATTCTTTTTAAAAAATAACATACCTTTATATCTTTATTTTTTTCAGTAAAAACACTCTCGCGCACATCGACACCACCTATTCGATCTCATTCCATGAATTGATCGTCCACACGATTCCACCACCGGTCGAAGTCGGAATAAAATCCAAAGTATCTAATTGTGGTTGATAGATCACATCGACACTATCTCCAAGTTCCACCTTATACCCCAAGATCGCAGCAACATCTGTTCTTTTCTGTATATAAACTTTTGAATAGGGAGCATAAAGAATACCATTATTTGCCACAGCATCGTTTGAAATGGTTATTGCCGTCACGTCGCTCCCCCCTGTCTTTGTAGAAACAAATAAAATAAAACTACCTGTGGTTCCAGAACCCAAAGCTTGTGCGTGACGATCGAGCGTAATTGTTCCATCTGCAATAACAATACACCCGTTCGGTCCATACACACTGGAACATTGTATGACAGCATAATCATCTATAAGTATATTGCCCTGTACATAAAGTGTCCCGGTAATATTAAGAGTTTTATAACTAGCGACCGTAAGATTTCCGGTTATATATTTTGGTCCCAGATCAACAGGCGTCGTTGTTGTTGAATAGTTGCCCGTAAATGTTCCACCCAATAAAAGAGCGTCTGTGGAGTCCGCTTTCCACCGATCGATCTCGGCATCAGAAATTGGCATTTGGATCTGCGCGGGATCGGTACTTGTTGCATATTCAACCCCGTGGACATTTGTATTATCTAAAGTTTGGAAATAAGCATCTCTGGTAACATTACTATCTTTAATAAGATCCGCTCTTGCATCAACACCCACCTGTACATTTTCAATACTGCCTCTGCCATAAACGGAAAAGGTTTTAAAGGTCATATCTCCCGTAGTATTCGTCCACGATCCATCGTGCCAATCATTATTGTACGCCGGGGATCCGTTTGCATATGAATCACTCGCATCTTTACACCATGTAAAATATTCACGAGTAGACGGTTCGTCGGCATCAAGAACGATCCAATATTTTTGTCCTTCAACAAGCGCTGGTGGGTGTTGAAAAACAAAAGAAACCCAGTAATAAGAGGTCCCGACCCCCGAGAGTCTTGTGCTGGCTAAAGTTGTTGTTTGAGGACTATTTGAACCGTTATCCGCAACAATTCTAAGAGTTGCCGGTCCATGACCGTGTCCATGACCATGATCGCCCGTTTTTTTAATATAAAGACTCACACTTGAAAGAGTTGACGATGCCGAAGGTATAAAACTCTGTGCATAATCCTCTTGTGAAGAGGTTTTTCCAACAAGAACATCTGCGTTACAAATAGCTGACTGTGCTCCAAAATCAACTATCGATTGTGACGCTGATATTGCATTTCCCGTTACCGTTCCACCCTTGATCGGACCGTTTGAATAAACATTTCCTTTTTTACCTGCAGAACCTTGAATACTAGCATTGTTATTTAAACGTATACCACCCTCGTCCGCAAACACCGCGTTTTGTTGAAGATCTACCGAATACACAGACTTACTAACTCTCGATTCAACTTTTCTTACACGTGAATTAACGCTACTTGAAGCGCTTATCACCTTATCGTCTAAAGGACCGGTGATACTTACCGACGAAGTAGCTCCTCCAACAACAAGTTGTTCAAATGTATCATAGAGCATATTATTCTTTACGCGATAATAAGCATCTTCATTGCTGGCCTCGGCAGCATAATAGGATTGTGTTGTATATAAATTATTGCGTGCATTTTGAAATTCACGAATAAGCGGGGTCGTGAATCCCAAGATAATGATAAGGGAGATCGAAACCGTCAAAAGGATCATCGCAAAGATCGCAGCACCACGATTTCGGGATATGCGCGTTTTCTTTGTTTCAAAAATTACTTCGCTTTTTTTAAAAAATAACATATGTTTTTGAAATTAATAACTTCCCCGAAGTGTTGCTGTTGAATAAAATGTTTTTATTTTTTCTTGAGGCAAGTGAACAGCACTGAGTTGGAGACGTATGGTCACTGCTTTCGTACGGGCATTCGTTATAACATCGAAGATCAAAATATCTGTTGCCACTTTTTGAGAACTCAAAAAACCGGCGTCCACACCTCCTTCTTTTATTTTTATACGTTCTGAAGCTGCGTCAACAAAGAATTCTGTCGTTGTCGCGAGACCGTTTGAATCAAGTGTTTTAAGAGTAAGTCTCCCTGGGTTTGTTCCAAGTACACTGTTCGCAATATCAACATCGTTAGCGGTACGTATTTCTCGAACCATACGTTCCATGGCGGTTGTAGCTGTTGAGTTAACTTCACGCGTTAATTGAAAATCGGCGAATATTCTCATGGAAGTAAGAAGACCTTCAACAACAAGACCGGAAAAAATACTTACAAAAGCAATGTATACGATCATTTCAACCAACGAAAATCCTCGCATCGATTTATTGGGTGCCCACATCATTCCATCTTTTTTGATTTTATTTTTAAAACAGATCATTTTCTCCACTCCCTCGAACGACTTTAATTATTAAAAATATTTGCTATGTATGTTTGAACGCTTTCTGTTGTTGTCGCTCTTTTGTTTGACTGAACAGTCACGATTACTTTCTTTGTGCTTGAAGAATATATTCCTCCAGTCGTTACAATATCATCACTTCCACTACGAAAAACATCTTCCAAAACAAACCATCTGGTATAAACCGTATCAATAGGAGTACTTGTTGTTGAAATTTGCCAATCGCCGCCGTTAAAAATTATATAATACGGGGTGCTTGTAGCAAGAGTTTTAATATTCGCATTCCAACCTTTGTCGCGCATCAGTTTTACCACCTCAACACCTTCAACCAACAACATGTTCGATTGCGCCATAACGGTTGTTTTTTCACTTATTAAAAGAGCTTGTCGGTAAAACGACGAGAAAGCAAGAAAAGTAACTGTAATGACTGCCGCACCAATAATGATCTCAATAAGCCCGAACCCGTTCTTTGAAAAATAATGTTTCATAGTATCTTATTAATTAACATCGACTAAACCGGTGGAATACACCGTGATGGTTTTAAATGTTTCCGAAGCACTGACAGCTGTGATCTTTATTGTACCAAATTGATTTGTTTTTCCCGTTAAACGATTAAACACAACATCCGATCCTCCTCCGTTCAAAACAATATTTGAAACCTGAATTCTTGAATCCAAAGAAACAACGTGATTGTCCGGGTCAGATGGCGAATACACACCCCCTTTGAACGTCACAACATTGTTCGTCTCAAAATGAATTCCGTAGACAGAATCATCTTTTGAAGAAAGCGCGTCGCTTCGTGACTGCATCATGAGGGAAACAATATCTTCCGTTCCCACTTGTAAAATACTGGAATTTCTAAAACTTGAAAAACTGCCAATGACAATATTAAGAATAACGCCCAAAATACCGATCACAATAACGATCTCAAGCGCAGATATCCCCGTTTGTTGTTTTTTAAGTTCTAACATTATACTTATGATTAAAGACCGGACATGACTGAATACATTGGGGAGATCATTGATATGGCAAAGAATCCAACAGCGGCACCAATAATAACCATCAAAAGAGGTTCAATAATAGTACTCAAGTCTTTTGTTTTTGTATCGACTTCTTCTTCATAATATTCCGCGATCTTTCGTAACATATCAGAAAGTTGTCCCGTCTCTTCTCCAACCTGGATCATTGCGCCCGAGATCATTGGGAAAAGGTTTTCATTCTTCACAAAAGAATCGGAGAGCGGAACACCTTTCTGGACATCTTCAATTGTCGTTAAAAGAACTTTTTTGTAGTAAAAGTTTTGAAGCACATCACCCGCAATATGGATCGATTCAACAACGCCGACGCCGGAAGACAAAAGGGATGAGAGCGTTCTGGTAATTTGCGCCGTATTATACTCTTTGACCATGACCGAGATCACCGGTAAACGAAGGGAAACAAAATCGAATATTTTTTTCCCGATAGCTGTTTTTAAAGCGGACATGATTCCAAAGATAACTCCTGCAAAAACAGCAAGAACCATAAAAGGATTACCCTTTAAGGCATCGCTCAAAGTAATGATGAACTGCGTTGACGCCGGCAATTCAGTACCGAGATCTTTAAACGTTGCGGTCAGTGCGGGAACAACAAACATGAACATTAAAATTCCGATAACGATCATGACACTAAAAATGATCGAAGGATACATCATAGCACTTTTGATCTTCTTCTTAAGCTGAAAACTTTTTTCAAGTTGGGCGGCCATCGTATTGAGCGATTCAGCCAAATTTCCGGATTCTTCACCTACGTGTATCATCGATGTTTCAAGGGTTGAAAAATGTTTCGGATATTTCAAAAGAGAGTCTGAGAGAGTCTGACCTTTCATGATATTCTCATTCACTTCGTGAATAACCTTCTTTAACACCGCTTTTGATGTTTGTTTTTCCAAAACAGTCAAAGCACGAGAAAGAGGAAGTCCTGCGACGATCATCGAACTGAGATTCCTGAAGAACAATATTTTGTCGCGCAATTTTACTTTCGACAAGAAATTAAAAGAAATGCTCCCAGCACCGCTCTTTTTTTCTTCCACTTCTTTAACGGAAATCACTGTTTTCCCACTGTTTTTCAACTCCGCAGCAAGAGCGAATTTGTCCTCGGCGACCATGTCGCCCTCCTCCGCTCCGCCTCCGGACAACGTTACTTTATAGTGATAATTTGGCATAAAGACGAAGTTATAAAGTTAAAAGTTAAAAAGTTAAAAGTTAAAACGGAAACCGTCGTACTTTATAACTTTATAACTTTATAACTTTATGAACTTTATTTTTTACTTATAATTTTATAAACTTTGAACTCTGTTCTATTCCGTAATAACACGCAATACTTCTTCGATACTCGTCTGACCTTGTGCAGCCTTGAAAATTCCATCCTCGATCATAAAATGCATTCCTTCTTTTTTAGCTTCTGCTTGAATAGCATCTGCCGTTGAACCTTTCATGATCAACTCTCGAATAGGCAGAGTAACTTCAAGAATTTCATAAATACCAAATCGTCCTTTATAGCCCGTTTCTTCACCACTTTCTTTTGGTCGGTAAAATGGAATATCTTTCCATGTTGCGTTTGGAGGAACAACCTCTTCTTTTTTCAACCATTCAATAATTCTTTCAAAATCAACATTATCATCCAATGTTTTTTTATCATCTTCCGTTAAGAAATATTTTTCTTTTGTTTTATCCAGTCTCCGAACGAGACGTTGACCGATAATAACCTTCACTGTAGAAACGATCAAGAACGGCTCTATTCCCATATCAATAAGACGCGGAATAGTTGCTGCTGCAGAATTGGTATGTAAAGTAGAAAGCACCATATGTCCGGTAAGAGACGCGTTGACCGCAATCTGTGCCGTTTCTCCATCGCGGATTTCTCCGACCATGATCACGTCCGGATCTTGACGCATGAGAGAACGGAGACCTGCGGCAAACGTCAGTCCGATATCTGACCGAACTTGTGTTTGGTTGATACGAGCGACTTGATATTCGATAGGGTCCTCAACGGTTGAAATGTTCACCTCCGGAGTATTGAGAATATCCAAAATAGTATACAAAGAGGTAGTCTTTCCAGAACCTGTTGGACCAGTAGTAAGGATCATTCCCGTACTTTGTCGCGTGGCACGATGCACCGCTTCGAGCGCCTCACCGTGATACCCAAGTGATTCCAGTGTATATCCCGAAACAGCATCTCGCAAAAGACGCATAACAGTCTTTTCACCATAATAGGTTGGGAGTAATGAAACACGGAAACTCACCTTCTGCCCTGCAGCTTCGATCTTGAAACGTCCGTCTTGAGGTAAGCGTTTTTCATCGAGCTTTAATCCTGCAAGCACTTTAATACGCGCGGTCAAACCAGGTGCAACGCTTTTTGGCAAAACCATGGCGTCATGCAAAATACCATCGATTCGGTAACGAATAACAAGACTCGCATCTGTTGGTTCGATGTGAATATCGGAAGCGCCTTGTAAAATAGCGTGATCGAGAAGTGTGTCAACAATCTTGATAACAGGAATATCTTCTGCAAGTTTTTTCAGATCGCCTTCTGATGTTCCATCATCGGTTTCTTCTTCGATCTGTTTCAATGAACCAATCTCTTGCTGAACAATGTTACCGAACTCAGCTTTCAAACTTTTTTGGTATTGCAACAACACGCTCTTCATTGATTCTTCATCAGTGAGTCGTGGCAAGATCTTGAGCCCAACTTTCTTCTTAATGAAATCAATCGCGGCAAGGTTCTCCGTATCCAACATGGCAACCTCGAGATTTGCGGGGTCTTTTTTAAAAGCGACGATATTGTGTTTGCGTGCGATCGGTTCCGGAATAAGCGACAAAACCTCGAAATCAATTTTTTGACCTTTCAAACCGATAAAAGGAATACCAAGAATATACGCTTCGGAACGTCGTAGATCATCCAAAGACAAAACTCCATCGCTCACCAATTGTTTTCCCAAAGTGTCTCTTTTTCCAACACTTTTGGCTTCAGCCGCAACGATGTCTTTTTCAGAAACAAGTCCTGAATCGAGTAAGAACTCTTTTAATGGTTTATTATCAACTTGCATAAAATGTCCTTTTATTATATCAAAAAACGATTCGTTTGAGTAAAGATTTCGGTGGATAACAGAACGAAGTTATAAAGTTGAAAGTTATAAAGTATAAAGTACGACAATAAACGAAAAACGCGCGGGCAAAGCCCGCACGTTTTTACTTTATAACTTTATGAACTTTATAACTTTCAACTCTCTTTACACAAACAATCCGATAAAAACAATGAGTATTGTCCCGATAATAAACAACTCTGTCATTCCCGTTTTTACGTTCATCTGATTTTGTTTGAGGATCGAATATGCCATAATACTTACCCACCCGAAAGACGACATAAGTCCGTACCAAAAAAGTCCAAAAACACCCGCTCCAGGCAAAGCAACGTTCGCAAAACCGGCGGGAACAATACCTGCGGTCAAAGCCCAAAACATTGACCACGCCTGTTTCTGTAATATCGGATCTGTTTGTTGTTTATATCTTTGCCAAAGTGTCGCCATCGCCAAACTCCAAAAACAAGTAAAAAAGATGTGAAAAAATATGGCCAGATTTCCAAAATGCCAACCCAAATAATTACCCGGATTAACATATGTGTCTATTATTATAGTCTGTTCTGAAACAAACGAGCTGCCGAACAATGCTGAAATATCTTTTGCAAAATATAATACCGTAACAAAAAAAGCACTCAGAATAAAAAACCACCGAATAGCCGGTACCGGCTTGTAATTATTCGGATACGTTAAACTGAAATAAAAGATGGTAATTGCTATGAAAGTTCCAAAAAGGTGCGCAAGGCGAACAAAAATAGCCGCAATCTCCAAATTGCCCGTGTCGGCAAAATAATATTCAAAACCGGCACATAAAACCCATGTTGCCAACATTGCAACAGGAAGAGAAAAAGCTCGAGGAGAATGTTCTTTACTTCCGAGAAAAAGAACGACCGCAAGACTATACACCATCACTGCAACAAAGAAAGTTGACGCCGCATATGTTGTTACTTGAAGCATAATAATAATTGTATCACAAAAAAAACAATTTATACTGCAAAGAATCCGATAAACATCAAAAGAATCATTGCAACAACGATCAATTCATTGGTCACCATCATAACATTCATCTGATTTTGTTTGAGGATCGAATATGCCATGATCCCGACCCAACCGAACGATGACATAAAACCGACCCAAAAGAGACCGAATATTCCTACCGCTGGAAATATCGTATTAAAGATCGCTCCCGGATAAAAACCCACCGCAATGACCAAGAACATTGCAAGAGCTTGCTTTTGCAAAGCCGGATCGATTTGTTGTTTATATCTTTGCCAAAGTGTTGCAAGAGTAAAGCTGAACAAACTGAAGAATATCACATCAAATAATATGTAGAGACTTCCAAAATGCCAACCAAGATATCCGTTGGCATTTATAAAAGCATCGGCTATGATCGTGTGTTCGGAGACAAGCGCTCCAAAACCAAAGATGGTAAAAATGTCCTTTATATAATAAAGAAAAATAACGAGTATACTACTGAGAAAAAAAAGTTCTCGTATTAAAAAAGACGGCTTGTTTATATTCAAATACGTTAAACTAAAGTAAAAGACTGAAAGCCCCAAAAGCGTTCCAAAAAGATAACATCCTCGAATAAAAAAAGCAGCCCATTCCATATTGGTCATACCAAAATAAGATGTTCCGACAGGTGGTAAACCGGCAAAGGAGTATGAAAAACCACCGCAAAGAAGCCATGTGGCAAGCATTCCGATGGAAAGAGAAAAAGCTCGGGGAGAATGTTCTTTACTTCCGAGTCCGACCATGAGTCCAAGATTATATACCATCACCGCAACAAAGAAGGTTGAAGTTGCATAGGTACCCATTGAAAAAAGTGATTGCATAGAATTATTTATTTAATTATCTTATTAAGAACAACGAGGTTGATGATACGCGCACCCTTTATTTCACCTCCGTCAAAGTATCGTTACTCTTTGCGAAACGAAACATCCAATACCAAATCGTAACCACCCAACCGGAAGTGAGAACAACACCCATCCAAACAAAGTCAAAAATACCCAACCATGGAAGGATCGTGTTTAAAATTCCTGAAGGAACAGCACCTGAGGTGATCACCCAAAAAATAAACAACGCTTGTCTTTTGATCTTTTCGTCTGTTTGTTGTTTATATTTCTGCCAAAGCGTTGCAATAGCTGCACAAAATGCTCCGAAGAAAATAATAAAGAAAAAGGCCATGTATTTTTCGGAATACCAACCAAGATATCCACCTTCCGTTTGATACACAGAGCTCACAATGGTATCTTCTGAAAAAGAAACAGCAAACAAAGACAGAATATCCTTAAAAAAATAAAATACAAAAACAGCCAGCCCTCCGATTAGCAAAGAATACCGAACAAAAGATGCCGGTTTCTCATTGTCAGTATATGCAAGGCTGAAATACAAAAAAGAAAAAGATATGAGTGTTCCAAAAAAATATGAGTACCGAACAGAAAGCGCAGAAAGATCATTATTTATTCCATAAAAAAGATTCGAGAGAGCTATACTCAAAACCCACAAACCAATCATGCTCAAAGTGAAAGCAAATGCTCGGCTTGAGTGTTCTTTGTTTTTTAAAAAAACATTCAAAGAAAGACTAAACACCATCGCTGCTAAAAAAATTACGAAAATACTGTAAATAATCATGGTGTAATTATATCTTTAAAAAAAATAAAAACAAAATAAATAAGTCTAAAAGTCTATAAAGTCCTTAAAGTCAAAAGTCACGAACGTTTTTTTCATCGTCGTGACTTTATGGACTTTCGACTTTAAGGACTTCGTTCCTATACCGCAAAGAATCCAATGAACATGAGCAGGATCATTCCCACAATAAGTAGCTCAGCGGTCACCATTCTCACATTCATTTGATTTTGTTTTAAAATTGAATAGGCAATAATTCCCACCCAACCGAATGTTGCTATAAGTCCGACCCAAAAGAAACCAAAAATGCCGATAGCGGGAAACATCGTATTGAGTATTGAACCGGGAATAATACCGGCGGATATTGCCCAAAACATAGCGCGTGTTTGTTTCCGAAGTACCGTATCAACTTGATTTTTATATTTTTGCCAAACCGTCGCAAGCGCGGCGCTCCAAAAACCAAAAAAGAAAAAGTAGAAAAAAACAACCGAATTTCCAAAATGCCAACTGAGATATCCGTTCGTATTAATATATACATCAGCGATTATTCCCTGCTCTTTAATAATCGTACTTCCAAAAAAAGATAAAATATCTTTTGCAAAATAAAGAAGAGCAACGAAAAAACCGGTCAAAATAAAAATCCCTCTAATAAACAGCTTCGGTTTGTAATTGTTCGGATAGGTAAGGCTGAAATAAAACATTGCTATTCCAATAAGTGTCCCGAAAAAATAACACCCACGAATAAAAATAGCCGTTATTTCTAAATTTCTTGTAATAATAGAAGGGTCGGTTGCTTTTAAACTCATAAAAGAATAGGCGAATGCAGCAGACAAAACCCACGTTGCAATAAAACCAATACCGACAGCAAAAGCTCTCGGCGAGTGTTCCCGACTTCCAAGCCATATCATCAAAACAAGATTAAACACCACCACTGCAACAAAAAAAGAGGTGACAGCATAGGTGCTCATTGAAAATATCGAGAACATTCAAATATTATCCCATTGCAAAAAAGAAAAGACAATAGAAAATAGGAAAATAAAGGTTCCTCGGCCTGAAGGCACGAGGTATTACGTTGGAACTCGCTAAAGGCTTCGTGCTGTTCCGGCTTGAAAGCCGGGGTATTGAACCTCTATTATTTTCTTACAGAAACGGTCAACTTATTGGATCTTTTGTTCACCACAAAGAGTACTTCCATTTTCATCTTCCTCCGGTCGTGAAAATTTAGGTCGCTCCTTATTTTTTAGGTCGCCCATTCTTCACCTCGGCTCGGAAGTATAAAAGTTCATTGAAAACATAATTATAATTGTACCTTCTTGTTCGCAAAAAACAAAAAAAACCTGTGAACATATACACTTTTTTTGTTTGACAAGATTAAAACAGGCTGATATAGTATTAATGTGTCCGTTCCCAAACGGGCACTATTTTTTAATAGCATTAGTACAATTGAATATATGTTAGACATAAAAGCAATAAAACAAACACTCACACAACTCGAGGAAGAACGTGGTATTCCCGCTGAAAAGGTTATCGACGCGATCGAACACGCTCTTGCCGCTGCATACAAAAAGGACTTTGGTAAAAAAGGACAGATCGTCCGCGCTGTTTTCAATCTTGAATCTGGAAAAACTGAATTCTATCAAGTTAAGATTGCCGTTGATGAATCAATGCTTCGTCCTGAAGAAGAAGGTGAAGAAGATGAACATCTTGATATTGCAACAGAGCCCGGAGAGGAAGACACTTTGATTCGTTTCAATCCCGAACATCACATAATGCTCGAAGACGCACGCAAGATCAAAAGAGGAATTGAACCCGGAGACGAGATCGTTTTTCCTCTTGAAGCCGAAGAAGAATTTGGACGTATTGCAGCTCAAACCGCAAAACAAGTCATCATCCAGAGAATTCGCGAAGCTGAAAAAGTCGGCGTGATGGATGAATATGCCCAAAAACAAGGCTCCATCATTAGTGGTATTGTACAAAGAATCGAACGAGGAAACATCTTCGTAGATCTCGGAAAAGCGACAGGTATCTTGCCTTTTGACGAGCAGATCCGCGGCGAACGATACAAATTAGGAGACCGAATTCGCGCCTATCTTTTCGCAGTAGAAGAAACTCCACGCGGGATCAACTTAAAACTTTCACGTTCACATCCGAAATTCCTGCAAAAACTTTTTGAAATGGAAGCTCCGGAAATTGCGTCTGGTGTTGTTGAAATCATGAGTATTGCACGAGAAGCAGGCTCACGTTCAAAGATCGCCGTCGTTTCTCATGAAGAGAACATCGATCCTGTCGGTTCATGTGTTGGTCAGCGAGGAGTTCGTGTTGCTACCGTTATGAGCGAGCTCGGTGGTGAAAAGATCGATATTATCGAATGGTCGGAAGATCCAATTCAATTCATTGAAGACTCTCTTTCACCTGCCCGCGTACGAAAAGTTGCATTGAATCCTGAAGAGAAAAAAGCTTTTGTTGAAGTTCAAGCCGATCAACTTTCTCTCGCCATAGGAAAAGGCGGCCAAAATGTTCGACTTGCCGCAAAACTCACCGGATGGAAGATCGATATCAAGGGTATTGGAGGAGAAGAAGTTGTCACCGAAGAAGAAAATTCAAAAGAAACGGAAACTGCTGAAAACGAGTAAAAACAGCACTTTTTAAAAAACAAAAAAACCGCCGAGTTAAGCGCTCTAGCGGTTTTTTTGTGCACTTTTTCGTTGCACTCATTTCAGAGTAGTGTATACTTTTTAGAGTGCTTTTGAGATAAAAAGTGTAAAAACTCGGGAGTGCTTCTTCAAAGAAAATCGCAGCGACATTGTCTTCTGCGGTTCTGCATTATAAATCATTAATCAATAATCAATTTTAATTAAAAAAAACAATATATGAAAAAAATAATTCTTTATTCTGCAATTGCTACGCTCTTAATGGGGTCAACGACAGCGTTCGCTCTCACCAAAGCAGACGCGCAAAATGCGGGAACAACAACAAAACAAACGATCGAAAAAAAGAAAACCGATAAAAAGGCCGAGCTCGAAAAAAAGGCAACTGACAAAAAAACTGAACTTGAAAAGAAAGCGGCTGACAAAAAAGCCGAACTTGAAGCAAAAAAAGCCGAGAGCACAAAAAGAAAAGCTGACTTTCAACAACGAATGACCGAAAAAAAGAAAGCTCTTGTTTTAGCGTACGGCGAAAAGATGATTGCGCGACTCGAAGCGGCTTCATCGCGACAAGAAAAGATCGCCAACCGAATTCAAGCGTACGCTGAAAAGAGTGAGAACAAAGATCGTGTAAACAAAACTGAAATACTTGCAAAACTCACTGAAATACGCGCAAAAATAACCACAATCAAAACAACGATCGCTTCAGCAAAAGCCGGCTTACCGGCAATATTCAACGCCGAAGATCCAAAAGACTCTATGGACAAAATTCGTTCAGAGATAAAAGATATCAACGACACGATCAAAGATGTCCACAATTCATTGGTACAACTTACCAGCAGTCTTCGAGTAAAGGCCGACAAAGCAGACAAAGATAGAGAATTGAAAGAAAAGAAAGATAAAAATGCAACAAGCACGAAAGAGATCGACGATTAATACTATAATCTTCAATATATAAAACTATGGAAAATGAAATGAACCAAAACAACCCAACTTCAAACACACCTGAAACACCCGTTCAAGAAGAAGGCGCTATCGGGGCGGTGATCGGATCTGTTGTTGTTGTTATCATACTTATTGTCGTTGGCTTTTATCTTTGGAGTTCAAGTACTGAAAAACAATCAACGATACCGCAAGTTGCAACTTCAACCGTTCAAACACAAACAGAGGTGGGGGATCCAACAACACAATCTCTTACACAACAAAGTACTTCAACAGACCTTGGTTCGATCGAAAAAGATTTGAACGCAACAGACCTTAATGCTTTGGACAAAGAATTGGCTGATATAGCAGCAGAAACAGGATTTTAAAAAAAATTAAAATCCTCATAACAAAAACCCGCCAAACAAAGGTGGGTTTTTGTTTCTTCGAAGAAAGTGATAGTATGGAAACATGGAAAGAATGCCAATGTTTGAAGACAATACTCTTGAACAAATCCCACAAGAAGAGTCTGTGATACAGAAAGAACAACCGTATTGGAAAAAATTCACCAATATCTTTTTCAATGAGATAACAAAAACAGACAACCCATCACCCGAAAAGATAGAGAATGAGGTCAAAAAAGCATTCAATGGCGTCGGTGTCGAAACAGCGGAGCGTTTCGGAAAAACGTTGGAAAAAGCCAGAAAACTTGAGTGTATACAAGTTGTTGAAGCTTGCGTCGACAGAATGGCTTTGGATTATGCCGATCTTCATGACGAACTTGTTGAGATGTCGCTCCTTGCCGAAGGATCACAACATATCACCCCGGAAAGAATGGCCGAGGTACGCAAGGAAACAAAGATCGCTCTTGAAACACAAAGAGGGCGCACTCTTTTGTTGATGTATACAAACAGAAGAAAAGCTCCCGACAATAAAACACACTACGGAGAGAATGCCGCCTTGCAACAAGCCTTGGCACAAGTATATCTTTCTAATTCAAACAACATTGATGTTATCGGACCGCGTTTGGACACATTTGGGAAAAAACTGTTTGAAAAAAGATTCGGGAACGAAGAAGAATACGAGAGAATAAAAAAAGGCGTCATCAGTCTTGCTGAGGCACACATGCATTTGGAATCTCAAGGAAATAAAGTTTTCTTTCCCCCACCAAAAATAGACGCTGAAAGAGGTATCGACCTTTTCTCGATCGAAGGATCGGTTGCGAGCCGTTTTGAAAATGAAATAAACAATCTCTTCTCCCGAAACTTTTCCATTGAAGAATTGAATGAAAAGAATCTTGATCCTGAACTTCTCAAGAGTATTCGCGGTGTGCAAGTGAAAACGCGCCACCATCTCCTTGAAAAGTACGTTGACACATATAAAAACCATAGACAGGAACCGGTTTCGCTTGAACAAGTTCTGGAAGAAACATCTTTGAATAATATCGACCTTGGGGGAACGAATCAAAAAGTGCTCGAAGGAACAACTTTTCAAACCAGTACCATAGCCGGTATTGGAAATCATCGATCCCGCGCAGTGATCCTTTCGTGCAACTCCTCAGAAAGAAACAAAGCTTCCTATTCCGCTTCTTATTCTTCAGACTATGAAGCACCTAATAATTTAAGGGGTCCCAAAAAAGAAATGGCGAAAGATTTTCAGGAAGCAGTTTCATTTTTCGGACAAGCTCCCAAGGAAATAACCAAAATGTCATACCTTTATATCGATCACACGGAAGATATCATCAAAACAGCCGAATAACGAATAATGCACATTTAACTATAATAAAACTCACCATGGAAAATAATAAAAAAAGAGAACCGGGAGAAGGGATGTTGTTGTGTGAAGAGATTCTCGAACTTATTGAAAAACAAAAGACCGATGAATTATCATTATCGGAGAGAAACGTAATACTTGAACATTGTATGAGATGCAAAGAGTGCCGCGCCGTTGAAAAAGAAGTGCTCGACAAGACCATCGCTGATTTTGAAGAAGAGGAATATGATGATGAAGATGAAGAAGAGGACGACGAAGAAGAGAAATACGAAGAGTAGATAAAAAGAAGAATTTTCATCATCGAGCCCTGCACCGACTATTGTCGGTGCAGGGCTTTTTAATTAAAGTGACGGGGCTTGCAAAATCCCCTTTCAAACGCTAAACTGTGAACTATTATGGCTGAAATAAAAAAATTAGAACATTCAGAAGTTGAAATTATTGGTTCAATTTCTGCGGACGTTTTTGACAAAACTCGCTCCAAGGCAATTGAAAATATTGGAAAAGACGTTGAACTGCAAGGTTTTCGTAAAGGACATGTTCCTGAAAAAGCGCTTGTGGCACATATTGGGGAACACGCTATTCTTGAAGAAATGGCAGAGATCACCATTGCAAAGGAATACAAAAATATCATTATCGAAAACAAACTCGACCCGATCGGCCGACCGGAGGTTTCCATTACAAAAATGGCTCTGGGAAACCCACTCGAATTCAAGCTCAAGGTTGCTGTAATGCCGGAAATTGTTCTTGGTGATTACAAAAAGATCGCAAAAAAGATCTGTGAGAATAAAGAGAAAGTTGAAGTGACTCAAGAAGAAGTTGACACAACGATCAATGAAATTCAAAAAATGCGTGCGCGCGGAATGAAACCACAACATCATCATGAAGACGGTGAAGCGTGTGACCATGACCACGATGATGAATCTGAACAGGTTCATATTAAAAAAGAAGAGAATCTTGAAATTCCTCAACTCACCGATGAGTATGTAAAAGAACTCGGTGATTTCACCGACGTTGCTGATTTCAAAAAGAAACTCGAAGCGAACATTTTACTTGAAAAAGAAAAAGGTGCCGAAGACAAAAGACGGATCACCATGATCGAAGCTATCATTAAAGATTCAAAGATCGATGTTCCAAAGATCATTATCGAATCGGAACAAAACAAAATGCTCGCCGAATTCAAAGGAGACCTCGAGCGCGTTGGAATGTCTTTTGAAGACTACGTAAAGAACTCAAAAAAAACCGAGGAGGACATTTGGAAGGATTTCGGAAAGAATGCTGAACAAAAAGCGAAGTTCCAACTTATTCTCAATCAGATCGCAAAAGACGAAAAAATAACAGCTGATCAAAAACTGGTTGAGGAACAATGCGAATCGATCCAAAAACAATACCCACACGCCAACAAAGATCATGTGCGCGTATTCGTCGAATCGAATCTCATCAACCAAAAAGTGATCCAATTCTTGGAAGAAAAAAATTAGTCTATTTAGTCCATAAAGTCGAAAGTCATAAAGTCCATAAAGTCACGGAAACAATACCAGTTAAAAAACCGGGGCGTCCGTCTTTGCGAGCGAAGCGCGGCAATCCAGGAGTATTGTCACCAAACCAAAAATTACTTCACAAACATACAAAAAAAACCGCTCAAATGAGCGGTTTTTTTTGTTTTTGACTTTACGGACTTTCGACTTTATAGACTTTATGGACTCGTTACTTATTTCCCGTAAACGCGAGCGATAATATTCTTATGAATTTCTTCTATCGTTCCGTGTCCATCAAATTCGATGAAATCATAATCCGGATTGTCGCGGTAATATGCAATAGCCGGTGCGACATCTTTTTCAAACCACTCAACGCGTTTTCGAATTCCCTCAACAGTATCATCAACACGTCCTTGTGTTTTTGCTCGCAACAATAATCTTTTTTCACTTTCTTCCGGAGAAACGTGGAGCACTACAACTTTCGGTCGTTCACGATTCAAGAATTTCAATGCGCCATCAAGATTGATTGCTTCATTCACCGAACGCGGTGAACCGTCGATGATCATATGTTCTTCATTATTAAAAGTTTTTCTAAAAAGTTCCGCCCAAAGACCGATCGCAAGAAAATCCGGTTGACGTTCTCCTCTGCTATTTACTTCACGCGCTTTCATTGCGGCGAATGTTTCGTCTTTAATGAATTCACGAAAAAGTTTTCCGGTTTCAAGATAAAAAACAGGGCTTTCAGAAATATTTTTTTTAATATATTCCTTAAGCAACTCGATTTGTGTACCTTTTCCCCCACCTGATATGCCTATAAAAATAAAGGTATCTTGTTTCATATACTTTAAGTATGCCAAACTTTTAACTTTTCCTCAATGTTTAAAAAAATTCACCTCTTTTGGTGAATTTTTCGTCCGTACTTTATAACTTTATAACTTTTTTACACTGAGCTTGCTTGCCCTGACTTGTGGTGAGTTTATCGAACCAGCTTGTCGAAGGAGTCGAAGTGCTGCTTTTAACTCTTTAATACGCGTGTTTTTTACTGTTTGGCAAGAATGTTTTAACAATATCCGAAACAAGCCCAAAACAAACGAGAAAACCCAATAAAATAATCACTTTTACCACCATTTCCGTTCCCAAAAAAGCCTGCATAAAAGAGAAAACTTGTTCATCAAAACGCTTCCCAACAAGTATATTATTAATAACGTTCGGCACTGAAACAACAAAAAACGTTGAAACCATGAGAATCACCAGAACGCCCGCCTTCATAAAAACCGGTCTAAATAACGTTCTTTTCAAAAAAGCCACCGCATACACACGTCGCATAATGGTTTTTTTCAACTCTTGATTCTCTACGTTCATATTTTTGATACCTATAATAACTAATTAAGAGGCTAAAGAGTTACAGCTAACCTTTTTAATTTGACTTAATCAAAAAAATTCTGATATTTTTGCCAAATACGAAGCTGTGGAATCCAAAATATTGTGAGCCGTACTCGTTGTACAGTGAACAATATTTTGGATGAACAGCGAGTAGTTGGCAAAATAGCGGGATTTTTTATTGAGTCAAATTAAAAAGGTTGGCAGTGTCACGGAAAGCTTTTTTAGCCCGATGAATTCTCGTTTTAATAGCACTCACTGAAACACCCTCTTCATCAGCAAGTTCTTTTTGCGGAACACCTTCAACAAAATATCGCTCCAAAACTTTTGCAAGCGGTTCTGGCATTCTGGAAAAAACCGACAGTACATATTCCGAAAGTGACATTTTCTCAAAGAAATTATTCTTATCTTCGATCATACATTCCAATTCCGGATCAATCAAAGTAAATCGTTTATTATGCAAAGAATTTTTCTTCCCCCGTGTAAAACAAGTATTCACCAAAATTTTATACCCCCAAGACTTAAACGAAGCTCCTTCTTGTTTTTGAAATGACCCACAATGAATATAAATTTTTACAAACGTCTCCTGAACAATATCCTCCGCATCCTCCCGCGACCCCAAAATCTGCTTCGCCTTCCCCACAAAAGCATCCTGATATCGTTCAACAAGTATTTCAAAAGCCCGCGGATCCTTCTTAGTCAACAAAAGAACCTCCTCATCCTGAAGGTTTAACAAATAATCCCTATCCAATTCTTCATTATCAGTACTAAAAAACCTCATATTCACTTAATATTTCAGGAAAACCCCAAAATTTTCTTATGCCATTATTCTATCACTTCCCCTCCCTTTTACAACATAATTCACTTGGGAGTTCCACTCCCAAGTGAATAAATAAGGGTATTTTCAGATTTTATACCCTTTTTCCTTGCTATTTTTTATTCTGAATTCTGGATTACATTTTGAATTCTAAATTCTAGATCCTGCATTAACGTCAAATTGTCTCGACGACTTTTTCGTGCTATACTCGCTGTATAAAAGTGTTATTTATAATCTTATTTTCTTATGTTAATTCCAACCGTTATTGAAAAGTCACAATTTGGAGAACGTGCGTATGATATTTATTCACGACTTCTTCGCGAAAGAATTGTTTTTTTGGCGGGGCCGATCGATGACAATGTTGCCAATATTGTTATTGCTCAACTCCTCTTTCTTGAAGCGGAAGATCCAAAGAAAGATATTTCACTGTATATCAACAGCCCAGGCGGTTCTGTCACAGCCGGCCTTGCTATTTATGACACAATGGAACATATCAAACCGGATGTTTCTACCATTTGTGTTGGGATGGCTGCTTCTATGGCAGCAGTTCTTCTCTCTTCCGGAGCACGAGGTAAGCGTTTTGCCCTTCCAAACGCCGAAATCCTTATTCATCAAGTAATGGGTGGCGCAGAAGGTCAGGCTTCAGATATTGAAATCACCGCAAAACACATTTTGAAGACAAAAGAGAATCTTAACAAAATTCTTTCCAAAAACACCAAAAAAACCATCGCCCAAGTCGAAAAAGACTCCGATCGCGACTATTACATGAGCGCCGAGGAGGCTGCTTCATACGGAATCATCGACAAAGTAATGAAATCGAAAGTGTCATAAGTATTGGTATGTAGTATTAGTATTTGGTATACGATGAAAAACTGCCCAAAAGGGTGGTTTTTTGTTACCGTTTTATACTAAATACCAATACTATATACTAATACAAATTATTGGACATCTCGTGGTGTTTCTGGTACTATTTGAGTATAAGTTTTGAAATTATTAGAAGAATTAATACAGATCAAGCTTTGAAAATGTTTTCCTGTATGCGAACCAAAAGTCTTTATTTTATACATTACAATAGTAGTAACAAGAAAAACCTATAAAAGTGGTGAATTTTTTGTTTTAAAAAAAGCCTTTAAATACAACATTCTCAAAGCGAAGTCTCATTCGCTATTATGAGTATATCAACCATAATATTGTTTGTGATCACAAGTGCTATCGCGCTTGGAGTCGGTTACTATCTTCGCTATATCATAACGGTTGGAAAAAAGGGTTCGATGGAGCTCGAGATCAAACAAATGATCTTGGAAGCAAAAGACGAGGCCCGAAAGATCGTTGAAGGAGCGGAGAAAAAAGCCGAGTTCACAACCAATGAAATAAAAAAAGAAGAAAAGGAAAAAGACCAGCAGTTTAAAAGAACAGAAGATCGTTTGATCAAAAAAGAAGAGCTTTTAGATAAACGACAAACCGATATCGACAACGAGGTTGAATCGATCAAGAAAAAGATCGAAGATATCAAAGCAATTCGTGAACAATCCGAGAAAAAGAAGAAAGACGCTGAAATGGAACTTGAACGTGTTTCCGGTCTCACTATAGACCAAGCAAAAGATGAATTCTTTGGTTTGATCAAAAGAGATTATGAAACAGATATTTTAGGTCGCATGAGAAAACTCGAGCAAGAAGGTTCTGAACAGCTCGAAAGAAAAGCTCGCGATATTCTCGCAATGTCGATCCAAAGAATGAGTAATTCAACAGCTTCAGAATTCATGACCGCTTCGGTCAACATCCCTTCCGATGATATCAAAGGAAAGATCATTGGAAAAGAAGGAAGAAATATTCGCGCGTTCGAACGTGCCGCAGGCGTTGAACTTATCGTCGACGACACACCGGGAACCGTTATTATTTCATCATTCGATTCAGTACGCCGACAAGTCGCCCGCGTCGCTCTCGAGAATCTCATCATCGACGGAAGAATTCAACCTGCAAAGATCGAGGAAACGCTTGAAAAAGCTCGTGAGGACATCAACAAAATTATCCGCGAGAAGGGTGAAAAAGCAGCATATGAATGTGGAGTATTCAACCTTGACCCACGTATCATTTCAATTTTAGGACGACTCTATTTCCGAACTAGTTTTGGACAAAGTGTTCTTCAACACTCGATCGAAATGTCACACATCGCCGGAATTATTGCTGAGGAAATCGGAGCTGATGTACAAGTTGCAAAAACAGCTGCATTACTCCATGACATTGGAAAAGCTGTTGATCATGAAATCCAAGGAACTCATGTTGAAATTGGTCGCAGAATTTTACAAAAATTCGGTGCACCGGAAAAGATTATTCTCGCCATGCAAGCGCATCACGAAGAATATCCATACGAAACCATTGAATCACGCATTGTTCAAACAGCCGACTCAATTTCAGGAGGACGACCAGGTGCACGACGTGATACTGTTGAGAATTACATCAAACGACTCAAAGAACTTGAAGCGATCGCGAATTCATTCGACGGTGTTGAAAAATCTTTTGCATTGCAAGCTGGACGTGAAATTCGAATCTTTGTTCGACCGGAACAAATCTCGGATCTTGATGCAAAACAACTTGCACGAGATATTGCACACCGCGTTGAAAGCGATTTGAAATATCCTGGTGAAATTAAAGTAAATGTCATCAGAGAAAACCGTTGTGTCGAATACGCACGATAATAAAATCTAAAGGACAAAACTCAAAAAAACCGCTATACTTAGCGGTTTTTTTGAATATACATAAAATTTTCAATTTACAAATTCCAATTTTCAATAAATTTTCAAAGTTCAATAATCAATTTTGACCTAATTTTTAAGGAGAGAAGCGACTATAAAAATGGAAATACCCTTGTGGTACAAACATGAGCGTCCGTGTTTGAAAATTGATCATTGTAAATTGTAAATTCGTTTTTCATGACCATGAAAAATACCGCCCTATTGCGCAAAATAGTGGCTCGTATATAATGGGTGTAGATATTATGGCTCTGTTTAGACAGAAATAGAGACATAATACATTTAAACATTATCAAAATTTTTTATCAGCGAGCTGTTGATAGACAACAAATTCTATCACCATCTCAATTATTAAAAGTAATTTAAATATACTATGAACAAACAATCAATCGTAGAACTCGTACATGAGAAATTGGGAGGAACAAAAGTTGCTGCAGAACAAGCTGTTGATACAATAATCGACTCAATAACTGCAACGTTGAAAAAAGGAGACGAGGTTTCAATCGCAGGTCTCGGAATCTTTTCAGTAAAGAAGCGCGCAGCTCGAACAGCACGAAATCCACGAACAGGCGAAACCATCCAGGTTCCAGCCATGAAAGTTCCAAAATTCCGAGCAGCAAAAGCGCTCAAAGAAGCAGTAAAATAAATTTTATATTTTTACTCAAAAAAACAGTCTGTTTCGGCAGGCTGTTTTTTTATGCACAATAATATCTGTTTTTTTTTGCGGAAATGATATAATTGTCACATGGACATTATTCTTGGAACAACCGCCATAACAGCCTTTATCAGCTCGTTTCTTACATTATGTCTCGCCATTGTTATTTATCTTGGAAGTAAAGAATTTTCTCCTAAAGCTTTGGGAGTTGCTTGTTTTTTTATTTCCCTCTGGATCGCTTCGCGCGGAATTCTCTATGCAACACCTCAAGAAGCTATAGCCTTTGCAACAATGATGAACAAAATATCATTTTTTGTCGGAACGCTTGTAACAGCATCTTTTGTTTTTTTTGCTTTAACCTATCCTGAAAAAACACAAGCAACAGAAAAACAATCCCTTATCATTGGACTGGTTGTTCTAGCTCTTCTTCCTGTATATTTTTTTGAAGATCTTTTTCTTGGAAAAGCTATTTATATTGGCGACTTGGGTGGATTACAACGTTTTGCGTGGGGACAAGGTCCTTTTTTACCCTACTATGACCTTTTATTCTTCGGTCTATGGATATGGGGTCTTGTGGTGATATTTTTAAATGCACAGAAAGAGCTTGGTGAAAAAAGATCTCGCATGTTCTTTATTTTCTATACAATGATCATTGGAATAGTGCCCGTTGGTTTTGTTTCACTTTTTTTACCAAGAGTTTTCAATATTTTTACCTATGATTGGGTAAGCCCCTTCACACTATCAATCTGGGTTGGATTCATCAGCTACGCCGTTATAAAATTAAAAGACATGCACGTGAGATATGAATTATCTGAATTATATATTCTCGCCGCATCACTCCTTTTGCTTATAAATATTTTCCTCCCCTACTAACAAAAATTTTTCATTTTTTACTTCAAAAAAACAGTCTACCTCGGTAGACTGTTTTTTGTTTTTTATTCTTTTTAATCTTTATATTTTCTTATTTTTTCCCGCTCGCAAGCGGGACCCCGCCAGCGGGCGGTGGCTATTTTTTATTTTAATATCTTACATAGTTATCCTCTTTTTTGACAGCTGTTTTTTTGGTATTATATAAGCACGTATGGAACTAAATTTCTATTCTCTTGTCAGTTTTATCGTTATTGTTATCGAGCTCAGTCTTTCGGTAATGTTGTTCCTCAACAGCTCCCGCCTTTCTTCAAAACTCGCAGCAGCAGTAATCGTTATGCACACACTTTGGATCACACTCGAGTCTCTTTTTCACGGAACAAGAGACTCTGGTCTTGCAACGGCGATTTTGAACGGTTCGCTCTATGTTGGAGACATGCTTCCTTTTGTTTTTTTATTTTTCTCACTCAGTTTCCCTGAGGATTCAAAACCTAATAAAAAAATATTACTCACTCTTTTGATCATTCAGGCGTGTGTTGTTCCTCTCTACGCAACGGGACTTATCGCATATGGTGCATTTGAAGTTGGAGGATTTCAAATGTGGGGCTGGAAATGGGGACCTTTGTTCTTTGTTTTTCATATTTTATTTTTTGGCGCATGGGGAACCGGTATTTTTGTTTTATATAAAAAATTCATTCAAACTTCCGGCGAGGTTGCAAAAAATCTCATCTTCATGCTTTACTCTATGGTTCTTTCTGTTGTGCCGACCGTCATATTGAATATTATCCTTCCTCTGTTCAATTCTTTTTCATATAGCTGGATCGGTTCGATCTTTAGTTTTTTGTGGATATTCGCTTTTGTTTTTGGCATTGTGAGAAATGACCATGCTATCAATGTAAAGGCTTTATTCTCAGAATCCCTCGTTCTTGCTGCTGGAGTTATTCTTTTTGCGAACGTTTTCATCAACGAAAATGCCGATACAACAACAGGTTTGTTCTCGGCGGGAAAAGTCATGAAAACAACTATCTTTTTGTCGTTTTTCATGGTTGGATACTTGCTTATCGTTAATATTTTGCGTGAGTCTGAACAAAAAGCAAAGATCGCGCAGCTTAACGATGAGTTAAAGAACTTCAACATCAATCTTGAAGACAAAGTCAAAGAAAGAAATCTCGAACTCGGTGTATCAAAAAAACATACCGAGATCGTTATCGAGAACCTTGCGTTGGGGATCATCGAGCATTCGTCTTCATTTACGATCCTTCAAATAAACACCGCCGCTGAAAAATTACTTAACATAACAAGAGAAGAGGTTGTTGGAAAAACAATATTGGCAGATGAAATAGATTTCAAAGAACTCGCAAAGATTATCCACTCTCAAGACGGAGGAGAATCCGGCGAGATCATCTCTTGTGAAGTCTCTGTTGAACAACCTAAATATCGAAACATCCAGATCACAAATATTCCCATATATGAAATACCAAAAATTCATGTTTCCGGTTATGTTAAGCTACTTCGTGATGTAACCCACGAAAAAGCTATCGATCGAGAAAAGAACGAATTTGTTTCCATTGTGGCACATCAGCTGCTCACACCACTCGAAAATATTCATTGGACGATAGAAAAAATACTTTCAAAAGGTTTGAATGACGCACAAAAAAGTCTTATAGAAAGAACAGACCGGTCAACCTCAAAACTTCACCAAATAGCAGAAGATCTTTTGATCGCGGCGCGAATAGAAGAAAAAGAATTCAATCTCATTTTCAGTTTGAACGATTTAAATGAAATTGTAAAACAACAAATAGAAAAAGTAAAAAGAAAATCGGAACAAAAACAAATATCTATCGTGTTCAATAATGAAACACCTCACTTACCTCCTTTCATGTTCGACAAAGAAAAGTTGAGTATCGCAATAAAGAATGTGCTTAAAAACGCCGTTGACTACACTCCGGCAGGAAAAGTTGTTACCATAACCCTCAGAAATTCCGACGTTGGATATATTTCTCTTGTTATACAAGACTCCGGAATTGGAATACCAAAAGAAGATCTTGGGCGTCTATTCACCAAATTTTATCGTTCAAAAAAAGCACTGCTTATGGAAACAGATCGCTCCGGTTTAGGTCTCTATATAACAAAGAATATAGTAGACAATCATGGCGGAACCATTACTGTTGCTTCAGAAGAAAATGTCGGGGTTACGGTCGAAGTGCGTTTGCCTGTTTATTTTGATATAAAAAATAAATCCTAAACATCTATGATATTCAGTTCAACTATCTTTTTTATTTTTCTCGTCGCACTTATAGAGATAAGTGTTGCTTCTGTCATTGGTCTTGGGAGTCGCGAACGCGCGGCAAAAGCCTTTGTTTTCTTTATTGGAGTTCATATTCTCTGGATCATCTCACACGGATTTTTTCATGGGATCGACCCCAATGTGGCAATTTCAACCGTTGGACTCTTTAAGTTCTTCCATATCACTACAGGACAACAGATTGCGACCTTTTTTGTGCAACTCAACTTCTTCTTAGGTGGTGTTATAGCATCTCTTTTTTACTACTTCACCCTTACTTTCCCCAAGAACGACAAGCCGCGCGATTTTGTTTTGCCGACGATCGTTTTTATAAATACCGTGATGTTCTTTGCTTGTTTCTACTTTGGAAACGTGGTCAACAATGCCCAGTATATCGGTAATATTTTCGGCGGTGAGAATCAAGGGTGGAAATGGAATTACGGAAACATGCGATATCTTTTTGATATTATTTTTGACGGATTCTTTATTCTCGGACTATATACTCTTTACAAAAAATCGAAAATTACCTCCGATACTTTGGAAAAAACAAGACTTCGTTTCATGCTCTGGGGATTGGTTACCAGTATTTTACCATCGTCGATCGTTAACGTTATCCTTCCGAATCTCGGCAATTTTAATTATGACTGGCTCGGTCCGATATCAAGTCTTCTTTGGATGTCGGTTATTTCTTATTCTATCTTCAAATATCGACAACTGAATACCCGCGCTGTTTTAAGTGAAATTCTTATATTTGTTCTGGGAATCATTCTTTTTATAAACATCTTTGTTTCAAACTTTTTAGGCAAAAGAGAAGGAGAGACCGTCGGATCATTAGTTAAAACGGGGGTCTTCTTGTTTTTCATTATGTTTGGAAAACTTTTAGTAACAAATATCCTCAAAGAGCAAGAACGTATAAAAATGATGGGGCAACTGAACTTCCAGTTGAAAGTGCTCAATAGCAACCTGTCCGGAATGATCTTAAATCGAACACAAGAACTGGCCGAAGCAAAGACTCATAGTGAAACACTTCTTGAGAACCTTACAATCGGTATTGTCGAGTATGACGAAAAATTCGTCGTCTTACGTCTTAACCAAGCTGCCGAACAAATGCTCGGAATCGACAGAAAGAATGTTGTTGGAAAAACGATCCAACCAAAAGACAACGAAACAAAAAGTCTTGTCTCCCTTTGTTCAATAATGTTCCCTGGACTTTCGGAAGAAACAAAAAAACTTAAACCATCTGAAGACTTCGAACAAAATATCGCAAAGAACGAAGTTGTTATCAACGATCCTATACATCGCGAGATCCAAGTTCTTACCATTCCAATTTCAACAACCTATGCAACAGAAACGCCGAGATTTGTTAAACTACTCCGAGATGTTACTCAAGAAAATCTTATCGATCGAAGTAAGACTGAATTCCTTACTATTTCAGCACACCAATTGCGCACCCCACTTGCCGGTTCAAAATGGTCGATGTTCTCCATCTTAGATAAAGATCTTGGAGAGATTCCACCAGAACAAGAACACCTTGTAAAAACAGCCTATAGCGCGAATAACAGCCTTATTGATATTGTAAATAATCTCTTGAATATTACTCAAATCGAAGAGAGTTTAGGATATCGAAAAGAACCTTGTAATATTTTGGATACGATCAAAGAAGCAGTTCGAAGTTCTTTGGTTCTTTTGCAAGATAAAAAACTTACTATTTCAATAAGAAAAACAATAGCGACTGTTCCTATTTCAAATTTCGATCGGATAAAAATAATCATTGCGATCAAAAGTATTTTTGGTAATGCAATAGATTACACTCCCGACGGTGGAAAGATAGATATAACACTATCAAAAGAAGGCGATTTCTTTGCAATAAGTATCGCCGATACCGGTATTGGGATTCCAGATAACGAGATCAGAAATGTATCAAAAAGATTTTATAGAACACCGGAAGCAATAAAAATGGTACCAAACAGATCAGGCCTTGGTATCTATGTCGCAAAACAGATCGTGGAGAAACACGGCGGAACATTAACTATAAACTCAGAGGTTGGCAAAGGAACGACTGTGATGATACGTTTACCAATATCAACAAAGGTTTAAAATGTTTAAAAAGACGCTCACAAAAAGCGTCTTTTTTGTGAGCAAAAAAAGATCTCTACAACAAAGTTCTTTAAAATACTTTTTGTGCGGGTAGGGAGAATCGGTCCAGAATCACGGGTTTTTGTTTAGTCGAATGGTTGGAAAAATAACCTTGTTTTTAACACTCGGGAGAATCGGGGTCATCTCACATCTGTATAATTGTTCACTCGCTTCTCTCGTTCCAATTCTACAGTGTCTTGCAAAGTGGGTCCCAGCCCACTTCTCACTCCCCGGGCTCGCAGCCCCTTCCCTCCGCTCTGGCTACGGGCGGGGACCCGCTGCTCCGCCTTTCGATT
>Ga0172379_10001182_pt1 | contig 54907 bp, 80 predicted proteins | sample GrowelOW334metaG_FD_119756 | JGI IMG/M metagenome (GOLD analysis project Ga0172379, IMG submission 119756) | Groundwater microbial communities from an aquifer near a municipal landfill in Southern Ontario, Canada - Groundwater well OW334 metaG | ecosystem: Environmental > Aquatic > Deep... | reverse complement strand
CATCGGTAAAATGATCTACAAAGACATTTATAAGGGTTGTGAAATCTACTACGGGCGCAAACTAAACATCAGGGATGAGAATTTAATCCTAAATGAGATCGAGCAATCTAAGCGTGCCGGGATGCCTATTTCTTATATACGGACGCTTCTTCAAGAATTGATCGCTACACGAAATCGTAACTCAAGACAGGACATGGAACGGGGCTTTATGTTACTTGACTTAGAACCTCTTGCGACTTATTCCTTAGACGAAGTCCTTGCTTCGGAGTTTGCAAGCGGTGAGATGAAGTGTTATAAAATGAACTTTGATGATTACGTTGATCGGTTTGAACTTGAAAATGGCCCGATCATGTTATACAAGGCACTCGAAAAATATCAAAAACGAATCGCAAGCATCAAAAAAGTATTAGACAAATACAATAAAGAACAGTTTAACAAAATCAAAAATGATACGAGTAATCAAGATCGAACAGACCTCAAAGGGGGAAACCCGGAGGACGATGCAGTTCAAGGAACAGGATTGGAATGAAATACGGAAACTGAAATTAGGGGGAGTTATTTGGGAGCTTGCGCCCATTGAGGAAATTACAGAACCTCCAAAAGTTACCCCAAAACCTATTGAGATTATTCCTGAAGTTCCAAAACTTCCCGAACCTCCGGTCGTTCCCATTGTGATTGAATACGAAAAAATCAAACCGATTGAACCCGAAGCCCCGATAGCCCCGAAGGTTCTTAAAACGAAAAAAGATGAAACTACAACGGTACGGAAAAAACGGCAAACCAAGAAACGAGTTCAAGGAAATGCCAAGAAGTGAGTACGAAGCCTATGTTCGTAGGACGGGTGATCGTACTTGGCGACCAGTTAAGTTACCGCCAAAAACAAAGCCACCAATCACTAAAAAGATAAAATGAAACAAGAAGATGTAACCGCTCTCGCAGGGTTGTTTAATGTAACTGCGGAAGATGTTAAGGCTGCTGATGAAAATGGCGGTCTTAGTGAACTTATTAACGGTTTTACCACCAGCACGAAGTTGATTCCCATGAAAGACTATCCGACATTGGAATCCAATTTGAAACGTCAGGCATTCATGGAACTGGATAAGACAAACTTACCAAAAGAAGTGTTTACCTACGTTAAAGGGGCTGTGTTGGAACAAACCGAAAAAGGACTTGCGAAAAAACACGGTATCGAATCCTATCAGAATCTTGATGATCTTGTCGAAGCCATTATTACGACCAAGACAAAACCCGCTTCAGACGATGAAACCAAGAAACTGAAGGATCGGATCGTGGAATTGGAAGTCAACCATAAATCAGAGTTGGAAAACGTGAGCAAGACTTTTAACAACCGTTTTATCGACACGGAACTAAACCGTGCCATCAGCGAACTACCCATCGAAGCCGAAGGAGCCAAATTAGACAACCAACAGGAAATCGTCCGGGCTATGGTTAAATCGAAATTCAATTTTGCGATTGAAAACGACAAAATCGTGACCCTGAAAGACGGAAAACCTGTTACCGATGTCAAGTTAGACCCCATTCCGCTTAAAGAGGTGGTTTACGGGTTCGCAAAAGACTATGTGAATTTACGTCCCGAACAAGGAGGACGGGGTGATAAATCCTCTACCAATGGTTCAAGGGAAATCGACTTTGAAAAATACTGTATCGACAACGGCATAAAACCCAATTCGGTCGAAATGGTCAAAGCAAGGCGTGACCTTGAAACAAAGGGCTATACTTTTAAATAACAATGGCTAATTATCAACCTTCGATTTTACTTGATGCCGTTGGTATTATTACCGACCGCTTCAATGCACATGAGATGCGTCCGGGTTTTTTCGGGGCGACAGAAACTTTCCTGAAATACAGGGATTATTCCATTCCCAATCTTTCGGACATCAGAAAGTCGCCACAAAGAACCACGACCGTCCGTTATCTGGACAAAACCACGCAGTCCACAATTTCCGCAAGAAGTTGTAGCCCGACTGCCGCCTTCGGGGATTCTTCCGCAGCAACGATAACCTGGTCAACGATTGGGTTTACCGTATATGAATCCAAAAAGCTGTTCCAGAACAACTACTATTCCGCACAGCAGGCTTTCGCCAATGACCTGTACGGTGGGATGCTGAACGCACACGAAGCCCTTGAAACCGCTATCGTGGCGTATCTTGAAGCCAACAAAACAGGCGTAAACAACGGTTCTGCATGGATGGGTACTTGGGACGGAACCAATGACATTTACGATGTTGCTGTTGCCGACAAGACCCGTTATTATAATTATATGCAGACCGTCATGCGTGAAAACCTTTACAGGGGTGAACTGGATGCCATCCAGAATATCGCTGCCGGGGCCGTCATGATGGAACAACTGGCACAGGGGCCGGGTAACTCCGCCAACCAGGCTTATCAGTATGGTAACATTCTTTTCCACGAATCGAACTACGTTACCACTGCTTCCGATTACTTGATTAACAGTTATGTATTTAATCCGTACTCGGTTGCCCTGCTTGACTGGATTCCTCCGCTTAACGTGGAAGGTCTTGTATCGGGAGAGAATGTCTGGACTACAATGGGTGACTTATTTGGATTGCCGATCACTTGGTCGGTGTTTAAGAAATCGTCCTGCGATACGTCTGTTTCACTTGGAGGCGAGGTTCAGGACTTACTAACCGTTTGGGAAATCACTTGTGATTTTGGTCTGGTGAAAGCCCCGATCACGACCGCAACCGAAACCCCGATCTTCAAATTTGGGTTGAAAACGACTTAATTGTTAACTTTTTTCAAGAAAAAAGGAGAAATCTTCGGGTTTTTCCTTTTTTTTGTTATATTTGGTTCATGGATAAGCTAAGTCAGTTAGCGATTAAATATGGAACCGACAAGTTTAAAGAGGGTTGTCACCATTATACCCCTATCTATAATCAGTATTTCCAGTTCAGACGTAAAGATCAACTTCGCATCTTAGAGATAGGTTATGGGGGTTGGTCTGAAAAAAACGGCTACAACGAGCCGAATCTTGGGGGTGAATCAGCGAGAACATTTCGTGACTACTTTCCTAATTCGGAAATCGTTGTTACGGATATTGTCAAAAAGAACGTAAAAGATACGGGATATTCTTTCAGGCATGGAAGTCAGACGGATGATGCCTTCATGCACTCGTTAGGTTGGTTTGACCTGATTTTTGACGATGGTAGCCATCGAAGCGAAGATCAGATCCATACTTTTGAGGTCATGTTTCACCAGTTAAATGAAGGCGGGACTTATGTAATCGAAGATACTCAAACGTCTTACTTTCCCGAACTAAGCCCAACTATAAAGGCTACGGACTATTTCAAAGCCCTGACCGATGGGTTAAATTATAAAGAAGTCAGGCGAAAAGGATATATTCCAACTTATTTTGATGAATGGATTTTCAGTATTCACTTCTACCATAACCTAATCATTATCTTCAAAGGTGACAATACCGAGCCTTCCAACAGCGTCAAAAATGACTGATGCCGAGTATAATAAACTTCTTCGGTACGCTTTAGATGAGCCTTTTTCACGGTTTGCGATCTTTATGCAACGGACGGCAGGGTATCGGTTCTTTCCTAACGGTTCTCCGGTTTGTACGCCAAGATATGAACTATGGGCGAAATTTGAACATTTACCGCACCAGTTAGAACAACTTGAACAAGGATTACACCCGGATTACAGAAGAGTTTATAAACAGGAATTTGATATTATACAGCAAGAATCATGGATTTCGCAATCGGGATCACAACCTACCATAGACAACGGGTCTTAGTAGTTTACGGACATAAAAAAAGGAATTAGCCAATGAACACAAATAGGCAACAATCAGAATGCGATGAATGTCCTTATCCGAAAGGTTATCCTTGCGAACTGTGCGGAACAGATGATTTTCAAATACTATGCGAACAAGTAAATCAAGAGAAAATAGAACAAGACTATGGACATAAAGGACATTAAGGATCAGATTAAGAAAAACGTAAAATGGGATAGTAAAAGACCTCCAGAAAGGGGAGGACAAATGTGCGGAATGCCAAACTATCCAGTAATACTAAAAAGCGAAGAACTTGATCTTGAGATTGTCATTGGCTTTTATAAAAGCCAACTGAAAAACAAAGAATTTGCATGGATATTATTTGAATTAGCACTCGATGATCTTGTTAAATAATAAATAATAAATGGAAACAAAACATACACCAGCACCATGGTTTTGTAATGGAAGCAACATCGTTTACCTTGGCAATGGTGACGAAAACGTAGTAACCTGTGAAAGAATGGGTATTGATGTTGATATTTGTCTGGTATTCGCTCAATACGAATTTGATGAAGATGTCCAAACGGCATTACAGGACTTATCGGAAACGGAGGCTAATGTGAGGCTAATTGCTGCCGCACCTGAATTATTAAGCGCATTGAAAGATTTGTTATTTATGGCAAGCGGAAAGGGAGAAGACCCCCATAGTACAATGAATTGGCAAATTGCGCAAAGAAATGCCATATCAGCAATTAATAAAGCATTGACAGGAGAACCTAATGAATGACTTTGGCATTGGGATTACAACCTACAACCGACCTAAACTGTTAGAGTTTACCCTATCGCAGTTTGATAAGTTTGGCGGGGATATTGTCGTTATTGACGATCATTCAAAAGGTGGGTGTTCGTCACGTTGTATCAGGAATGAAAAAAGGTTAGGGGTCGCAAAGAGTAAAAACAAGTGTATCTCACTTCTAAAAGATTACAAAAAAATCTTCCTCTTTGACGACGACTGTTTTCCTATTAAAGATAAGTGGTGGGAAATCTACGAAGGCGAACATCACTACGCCCATGCTGCACGACCTCCGCAATATGTAAAGAAATACGAAGGAAAGAACGCTTACTGGAACGGTGCTTTAGGGTGTTGCATGATGATCGACCAAACCGTCCTTAAAAGAGTAGGGGGCATGAACGCCAAGTTTGGGTTCTATGGGTTTGAACACGTTGAATATACCATGCGGATTTACCGTAACGGCTTAATCCCTTATCCCTGGATCACGCCTAAAAATGTTCAAGACTATATTTGGTCTTTCGATGCACTCGGTTCGTATGACGGGTTTGATTGGCAACCGGGTTCTTCGATAAGCCAAAAAGAAAAGGATAAACTAATCGCACAAAACGAAATCTTGTTTAGAAATGGAAATGATCCGTTGGGATTCCGGCCATTTGATTGACCTTGTTATTGTCAGTAGTGGACGGACAAAGGAATTAATCAGTATGACGAAGAATTGTATTGATTCCTTTCATAAGACCTGTTTAGGACGGGTTATTGTGGTAGGAGAATATCCTATCGAATATCACGGTGCAACTACGATTCTTCAGGACAAGCCTTTCAATTACAATCAATCCTTAAACAAAGGTTTTAAATTGACTTCAGCCGATTGGGTTTGTTTTTCAAATAACGACGTGGAATTTTTGGGAAACTGGGCGGACTGTATAGATCACGGCTATAAGTCTTTGAGTTGTCTGAATCCGGGTTGGAAATTCCACGAAGGAATGAAAGGCGTAGTAGAAGGTTATCGAATAGGATATGAACTTTGCGGTTGGTGTCTTATTCTTCACCGGGGAATAATGGAACGCATAGGGGGATTCCCTGAAGAAGTACGATTTTGGAAATCAGACGATCTTTACGCAGACATTTTGAAGCATTTTAAAATCAAGCACGCTCTTGTGGCGAGTTGCAAGGTCAAACATAACCCTTCGACTACCTTACTAAAATCAAGTGATTTAAAAGAACTAACTTCAGGGCAAGAAGAAAAATACCAAAAAGCAAAAGAAAAATGGACATAAACCTATATAACATAGACTGCATGGACTTTATGGCTGACAATCCGGACAAGTTTTGGGATCTGGCTATTGTTGATCCGCCGTATGGGATTGGTGAAAATGGGCATTGCCGAACAAGGAAAAAGCATAACTATACCGTTGTGCATAAGTCTAAAAATTGGGATAACGATAGACCGACTAAGGAATATTTCGATCAACTTGTACGGGTATCGAAAAACCAAATTATTTTCGGGGCAAACTATTTTACTGAATTTTTACCCCCTTCAATGGGATGGATATTTTGGGATAAAAGAATAGGTGGTGATTTTTCAGATGGAGAACTTGCCTATACGTCTTTTAATCGGGCATTAAAAATGGTTACGAAATGGAGTGGAAATAATAGTGAAGATAAAATCCATCCAACTCAAAAACCATTAGAATTATACCAATGGATATTGGAAAACTACGCCAAACCCGGCGACAAGATACTTGACACGCACGGCGGTTCTGGTTCAATCTGCATCGCCTGTCACAATTTGGGCTTTGATCTGGACTGGATCGAGTTAGACCCTGATTATTACCGTGATGCCGTGAAAAGATTTGAAACTCATAAAGCACAACTAAGGATATTTTAATATGGATATAGGATTTTTTACAATCGACAACGGGGTTTACTCAAAATACTTAGGGAAGTCTGACTTAGACGTAAAGGTTCATCCTTCGACCGATTCTCCGGCCAGAGTGTATAACAAGCACATCAGAAAGTCAAGCGAGCAGTATCTTTGCTTTATCCATGCAGACGTAACAAGTAACGGCTTGAAAGAAGCCATCGAGCGAACGATTAAAGCCCATCCTGACTTTGGTGCATTAGGGGCTGTCGGAAGCAACAAAGGCACGATTTGGGGCAGAAAAGGACTTATTCAGGAGGTTATCACGGTTGATTCGTGTTGTATAGTCATTAACACCGATTACGGGTTGATGTTCGATGAAAAGACCTTTGACAGTTTTCATTTGTACGTGGAAGATATGTGTATGCAGACCCGGAACTTGGGTTTAAAGAACTACACCATTGATATTGATGCCTTTGAATACCACGAAGATTTATTTCTTCCGGTTAATTTCTTCGCTCATCACTCACATACTTGGCATCAGTTAGGAAGTAATTGGGGCGACTATAATAAGTACCGTAAAATACTTGGTTACAAATGGTTAGACGTTGAAACGACATGAACATTTCAGAACTACCAAAATACAACCAAGATGTTTATGTTTTAGGATCAGGCAGTTCCTTAAACTTTATTCATCCTTCGTTTTTCAAGGGGAAAATTGTAATAGGGATTAATCATATCCATAAACTTTTTCCTGTAACGTATGGAATTTCAAATCATTCGACCGTTATTCAGGAAATGATTGACAACCATGTTTTAGGTATCTGTCCCGAACACGAAATGGGCGTTTATGGAAGAAAGCACGTTAAACTAACCGGAAAATACTGCACGTTCAAGCATAAAAATAATTTCTTGTATATCTATGATAATAGGAACATAGGTTATAAGGATATTGATTTAAGCGACTTTGATGATCCTGAAAGTTTAATCGTAGGCGGTACGACTTCTTCAGCCATTCACTTAGCCTATAAGATCGGTGCGACTAATATCATTCTTGCAGGAATAGACGGGGGATCTATTGATGGAAAGATAAGCGTTAAGAATTATCCCTATGGCGCAACCAATCCGCAACATATCACAGACATTGAACCACAAGTTAAGATTGTCTGTAATCATATCCGAAAGAAGATAGGTGTTTATTCTTTGAATCCGTTTATTAACCTTAATTTAGAAGGGCATACGTTTAATGGCTAATGATATTGAAATATTGCGTGGTTCCGAACAAGGGAAAGATATTTATGTTATCGGTTCGGGAAAATCTATTGACTATATTCCTGATGGATTTTGGGATAATAAAATCGTCATCGGTGTAAATACCGTTCCTTTGAGGGTAAAATGTAAATACATTATCAGTCATCATTATTTTGTTTTGCGACCTTTTTTTAATAATGGATTGATTGTCGTTACAAGCGAAAGGGAAATGTGTATTTTCAATAAAACGCATCATTCTACTATCTTTAATGGTGATTATTATGTCTATAAACATTTAGAACAACAGTTTACCGAAATTGACTTGAGCGTTTTCGATACCCCTAATTACTTGATTGCCGGAGGGACTATTATCACAACGGCTATCCATTTTGCTTATTTGTTGGGGGCTAAAAATATTATTCTTTCGGGGGTTGACGGGGGAATGATTGATGACGAAATCAATTATAGCGGGTATAAGTTCCCAACTCCAACAAACCACATGGTTGCCGTAAATGAACAACTTGAACTTATCATAAACGAAGTTCGGGCGCATGGCGTTTCTGTTACAAGTATTAACCCGTTTATTAACTTTAATTTGGAAGGACACCGCTTTGAAAATTGTCTGTTGGATTCCTAAAACTTACGGGGGTACGGGCCTTTATCGGATCAGGATGCCTCATGAATTAATGGATGACGTAGTGTTTACAGATTCTACCAACTATCAAGATTTGTTGGGGGATATTCTCTTTGTATCAAAGAGTTATTTCATTCAGGTCATGCCCGTTCTTGACAGGCTAAAGAAAGCTGGGGTCAAGACGATAATAGATTATGACGACTACTGGGCGTTACCGCAGGATCATCTTTTGTATTCGATGTATAAAAAGAACGGCACAACGAAAGTATTGATCGACGCTCTTCGGGAATTTGACTATGTTACGACCACTACTAAGTTACTGGCAGACGAGATCCGTAAAATCAATCGGAAAGTCCACGTTTTCGAGAATGCTATCAATCCTTTTTTATATCAGTTTGCCAATGAACCTGAAAAATCCGACTTGATGCGGTTCGGTTGGATTGGTGGGCATTGTCACCTTCCAGACATTAAGTTATTGGAAACTTCTCCTGAACGTCTTAATGCGGTTTCTCAGAACTGGAATATTTATTTGTTCGGGCATGACGGAAAACCCGGAAGCCTTTACGATCAGTTTGCCGATATTATGTGTTCACACGGCAAGACAATGGATAAACTGAAGGTCTATCGGTTGGCCTCTTCAGATACTTATACGAAATTCTATAATCTGATTGATGTTTGCCTTGTACCCTTAGTTGATTCCAAGTTCAATTCGATGAAATCTGAACTAAAGATGGTCGAAGCGGCTTTCTTTAAGAAAGGACTAATTGTTTCTAACGTGATGCCTTACAAAAAATGGGCGACTGACAAAAACTGTTTAGTTTGTGACAATAAGACAGACTGGTTCAAGAACATGAAACGATTGGTTGACAATAAATCTTTAGCTGAAGATTTAGGAAATCAACTCTATGAAGACCTGCATGAACGGTTTAATTTAATGAACGTGAACAAACGAAGAACACAATTTTACGAATCAATATGTTAACTATTCATTACATACACGGCAACGGCTATCCCGAAATCGTAGGATCAGTCGGATTGGAAAAGATAGAAAAGGCTCTTTTCAATGGTGAAGAATTATCTTTTGATGACGGATTAAAGTGCCAGGAACTCGTCTTTCCGCTTTTAAAAAAGTATCAGTCGAAGGCGATATTCTTTATCTGTAATCGTAACGACATGGAACGCCACCGGGTTATCCGTGAAAGATTAGGATTTGATTTTTGGGTCAAGTTTTGGAGAAAATACGGAAGCAAACCCCAACCGCCAAAAGAATTTCTGTCTGAATATTCTTTTTATGACGATAACGACAAGGCTTATCGTTGGGTCAGGGATTTTTCAGATCCACAAGTACATGACGAAATTATGGATTGGATCAGCGACCAGACCGAAATGCCTGAATTTATTGACCCGCAAATAATAGTAGATGAAGGACATGAATTGGGTCTTCATTCGGCTACTCATCCACGAAGAATGGACTTACTAAAACCTCACGAACAATACAATGAATGGATCGAGAATTTAGCCTATCTTCATCAGTTCCAGGAAAAAGTACGGTTTGCGTCTTACCCGATGGGAAGATACAATTTTGTCACAAAAGAGATTTTAAGGCAATTAGGCATCATCGGGGCTTATACTTCGAGTTCTTTTACAAATGGGAAATATGAAAGACCAAGAGCCGACATCAAACTATAATCCGCTTTGGATGAAGATAGTTACCATTATTCTGTTGGTTATAGTTTATGGTACGTTGATTTACGTCCTAAAATAAGAAACATGGAAATAAGACTTGTTAGGTTTAACGAACTTCCTTTAATTCAACAGTTTCTAAACGACTATTGGAAGAAAGATCATATCCTTTCAAAAAGCATAGACTTGATGAACTACCAGCATCACAACGGGTATGGATATAACTTCGTAATTGGAATTGAAGAAGGGAAAATCTATACCGCTTTAGGGTTTATTCCTACAAATCAGTACGATAAGGACATTAAAGAATTGGATATTTGGTTGGCGATCTGGTGTAAAACCCCGGACTGCCCGAAAGGGTTAGGTAGTAAACTGCTTGATTTCATTGAAGAAGCATTTAAGCCACGTTCAATAGGGGCAATAGGGATTAATGACACCATCGAACAACTTTACTTAAAAAGAGGTTGGGTAAGCGGAGTGGCTAATCATTACTTTTTGCCTTTTGTTGATTATCTGGCAAAATGGGAAAAGTGCGAAGAACTCACCTTAGTTAAAGAGGTTGACGTTAAACCACAATGTCCTGCAAAATCAAACACTTATGTTAACGCAAGGTATCGCTTGAATCCTTTTTATGATTATTCGATCTACGGAATCAGGGATTGTGCGTTTGTAATTAGAAAAATCTATAACGGGCGCACTTCGATTCTTAGGATTGTGGACATTTTTGGTGAACTACCTGAAAACGTGCAGTTTGCCTTTAATTCCTTAATGAGATTTGAAAACGCCCAATATGTTGATTGCGTGAACTTTGGTATTCCTGAAGAAAAATTCTTAAAGATGGGATTTTACTTAAAGCCTGATAATTTGATTATTCCCAACTGGACAGAACCTTTCGTTATGGAACATAGACCTCTAAAATTTGCTTGCAGAGCAGAGTATTACATTGTATTTAAAGGAGATTCAGATCAAGACAGACCCAATGTACGGACTTGAAATCGGTGGGCCAAGTGCCTACTTTAAACAGAACTACTTAGAAATATCAGGTTGCGATAACGTGATCTTTTCAAATAAGACTATTTGGGGCAATTACGGAGAAGACTATATTATAAACGGAAAAGTAGTCGGTAAGAATTTCATCCAAGAAGCAACGGATCTTTCTCTTACAAAAAAGTATGACTTCGTGCTTGCCAGTAACGTCATAGAACATATCGCTAACCCTTTAAAGGCGGTTAGGGAATGGATCGGGGTCTTAAAACCTAACGGATTAATAACGATTGTCGCCCCGAAGAAAGAATCAAATTTCGACCATCGAAGGGGGATTACGGAATTTTCCCACCTGATACGGGATTTTGAAAATAACATAGGCGAAGACGATTTGACACATTTGGATGAAATTCTTTCTTTACATGATCTTCCACTTGACCCGCCTGCCGGAACCCTTGAACAATTCAAGGAACGAAGCCTAAAGAACATTGAGAACCGTTGTTTGCATCACCACGTTTTTGATTTGGCTCTTTTAAAACAAATTGTGGCCTATTTTGATCTTTCTCTAATACGGACAATCGAAACCGATATTGACTATTGTATCATAGCACAGAAATAGGTCTATTGCAAGGGCATATCCTTTCCCGTAAATTTGGGACAAAAAGGATATGTTTACCATTGATGACATAATCACAGCAGGAAGCGACCTTGTGGGATGGCGTGAAAGTGCCAACGCCCTTTATACAAATCTTCCTGATAACCTGAAGGTTTCCCAATCAGGTTACTATGTGAACGACCTTCCGGGGATCGACTTCGATATTATCACCAAAGGTCTAAGCGGAGATCAGACTTCAGCAAGCGATTATCTTGAAATCGTCCAGAAAAGCGAAATAGCGGATATTGTCAACGAATTTGTTATCAAGGCACAATCCCGGTTAGGCACAAGAACCATTTTGTCTAATTTCGATGTCTGCAACGGGGTAGCCGATATGACCGACCTGGCGACTAAGAACGCACGATTTGTCGGTTGGGTTATCACACCAAGAAGTTCAAATAATATAAAAGCCGAGATCACAAAAATAGGACTTCAACTTAACGCCTCGCAGACCCTTAAAATCTACCTGTACGAAACTTCCCAAGTTGATGCGATAAAGACGTTTAACTTTGTTTATAATAAGCCTTTAAGTGTTCAATGGCTCGATGTAAGCGACTTTGTTGTTAAATACAGGGGATCGGGTACAAGGCAGTCTTATTTGTTAGGATATTACGAATACGATCCTAATAACGTAGTCACCGGACAATTAACGGGTAGTGCCGTTGAATTTGATTTTGACTGCGGATGTAATAACGCCCCCCGTAGGGTCTTTGGAGAATATGTCTGGATTCAGCCCATCGAGATTGAAAATTCATTTTTAAATTACACGGCAAGCGACTATATTTTACCGGATATTGATGATCTGACTTCGTTCTATTGTGATGAATCAAGGGGAATGTTTGCCAAGATAAACGTAACGTGCGACATTACCGACCTTCTTTTGGATAACCTTTCGGTCTTTGCCAAAGCACTTCAATATAAGATAGCCATACGAATTTTAGACGACTATCTTGCTTCTAAACGCTTAAACGACACGACCGATGCCAAACGGTTTAGAGACTTTGCTGAAGAAAAGCGAAATATGTACTGGTCTATCTTAAACGGATGGATTGATAATACCGGAATGAAGAGAAGGGGTCTAATAGAGGATATTGTGATCGACTTTTCACGAATGGATGATGTTTGTTTACCATGTGAACAGGACGGGATTAAAATTGTTTCAATGGGACGCAGATGAATATAGATCAGCTAAATAGAAAACTTGCAGGAATTGAAACTAAAGTAGATTCTTTGGTCAGGTCGTCTATAAAAAGGCACTCGAAAGAAATCATCAAACGAAACCAAGAGCAACTTTTAAAAGGTGAAGATTCAGAAGGAAAGTTAAAGACAGACGAATTTAATCCTTACGGAAGCTATAAGAGTAAGAAATGGATTGAAAAGCGAAAAGCCATAGGTCGCCAGACGAATTATGTTGATTTGAATTTTTCGGGCGATTTTCAGAAAAGTATGTTTGTCAAGTTCGATGCTTTGGGTTTTTCGTTAGGCTTAGATGCCACAGATAAAAAGAAAGACATACTGATTCATCATTGGGGAGAAACGATCTTAGGACTGAATGACGCTAATTTTGAATGGTTACTTGACGTAATAACAGAAGATTTATACACAGGACTAAATAATTACTTCAGATGAAAGAAATCCTTATCGGTCAAAAGAAATACTTACTCATGGAAGATGTCGGTGACATTAACGACAAACGGTTTAACTATTTTAAAATGTACCTGTTAAAGTCTTTGGAAGGTATTGACCGACCGCTTTTTAAGGAATCGCTTGAAAAAGCCACCGAGTTTTTTAACCATCAGAAATACTTTCAGGCACTTGGGGTTTTTCAGAATTACGGACAAGCGATTGAAACAGACGGCTATAATGACGATGCGCTTTCTAAATGCTTTGCGCTGATTTGTATAACTAAGGACGAAGACCAGTTAAAGGTAGATGAACTTTATCTTAATGAGAAGTTAGAGGAACTGTGGAAAGAAGGACTAACCCGCAAGACGGTGGAGGAGTCTGTTCAAAATTTTACGATAGGCTCACCCGCCAGCTTCGGGGCTTATTCCCTGATGATGGAGGAAATGAGCAAGACCTTAAACCCGGCATTTTACGAAGGATTAAGCATCTTACAGAAAAACTTGGCGGATCAGACGACCTCAAAATCCGACAGCAAATAAATTCAGAGATAGAAAAACTTTGGGAACTAAGCGATTTAAAGGATGAAAAAGGAAACACGATCTACAATTTTGCCGGGAAAATCCGAAAGATGTACCAGGACTATGAAGATGTCGTTTTCTGGCTTTCGGTCAACTCTAATGAAAGTGTTGAAACGATTAAACGGTTCTCGCATGAAGAAAGAATCAGTTTCCAACGAAGGCTTACGAAATGGCTTACAGACCGACAAAAGAAAAGCAATTCGGGAGGCGAAGAAGAAAATGCAACTCGGAGGTAGGTGGGGCGTTGTCAAGTTAGGTGAATACTATTGTGAAGTGGAAAGGACTTATTTCAAAGTCCATAATGTTAAGCCCGTGTGGTATCGAAAAACTTTAAGAGAATGGCTGACAGGACAATTAACGTAAACATAAATATCACCGGATCAACTACGGGTGGAACGGGTGGTACTAAGGTTTCTTCTTCTATTCAGCAAAAAGAAGAGGCCAAACGCCTTACCGCTCAATTAAAGGAAGAAGAAAAAAGGCGAACCTTAGACCATGCCGCAGAGCTTAAAAAACAATCCGAAGAATCCAAAAGAGCCTATAAACAGCAAACCGATGCCGCCAAACAATCGGCACGGGAACAAACCGCTTCCGCTAAGAAGGCCGCACAAGATCAAATTGCCGAAACACGAAAGGCCGCAAATGCTAATTCAAACACTTGGGGCAATGCGTTAAAGTCTTATCAGTTCAAATTCAATGCGTTAGGCAATATCATTTCAAACGTAGTCAGCACGGCTACAAGAATGTTGGCGCAACTTGGTTCTTCGGTTGTGACCATATCGAAAGACTTTGAGTTTGCTATGGCAGGGGTTCGGGCTATCACGATGGCTACGGATAAAGAGTTCAATCAATTACGAAATGATGCTATCCGGTTAGGTGGACAAACTCTTTTTACCTCAAAACAAATAGCGGGTCTTCAAGAAGAACTTGCAAAGTTAGGTTTTACAGTTCCAGAAATCCGTGCTGCAACCGATGGGGTTGTGGCTTTGGCGGCTGCAACCGGGGAAGATTTGGCACAATCTGCTTTAGTGGCAGGTACGGTTATTCGTGGTTTTGGAATGAACGCAAACGAACTGACAAGGGTAGTTGACGTAATGGCACAATCGTTTAACGCCTCTGCGCTTGACTTGTATAAGTTCCAAGAAACCATGAAGTATATTGCGCCTGTTGCAAGTAAAACAGGATGGCAGATGGAAGAGGTTACTGCTATCATGGCAAAATTGGCCGATCAGGGCGTAGTCGCTTCACAGGCAGGTACAGGATTGAGAAACATATTCTTACGGTTAGCCGATGCCAATAGTAAGCTATCAAAAGCAATCGGATTCACGGTTACGTCTCTTCCTGAATTGATTATAGGATTTCAAAAATTGAACAAAGAGGGTCTTGATGCTACAAAAGCATTAGCATTGGCAGATAGATATTCTGTAACTGCTGTTTTGGCACTCGCACAACAATCTGATCTTGTTTGGGATGCCTATAAAAATTATATCCTTACGGGAGACGCAGCAAAGAAAATGTCTGAAATTCGTATGGACAACTTTGCCGGATCAATAGAAAAGTTAACAGGAGCATGGGAATCCCTTATTTTAACAATCAATAAAGGAAACGGAGTTTTAAAGGTTTTCATAGATTTAGCAACCGGAACGCTTGATTATCTTCAAGATGCTTTTGGATCACTCCAGGGAAAAGCAACTATCATGGCTAATGATAATTTGCAACTTTTAAAGGAAACAATAGAAAAAGACACAAGGTTAAAAAAGCAATCCTATATTAATGATGCAGAAGCATTGATGGATTCCTATAATAATAAGGAAATAACCCAAAAAGAATTTTCTGAAAGAAGTCAGTCGTTAGAAGAGACATATTCTAAATCTTACGATGAAATATTAAGTGGGAGGTTGGATGCCAATATTAAGGCTACACAAGCAAGAATAACAATATGGGAAAAGGAAATAAAATGGTGGAATGTATCAAGAAAGAAACTTCTCGAAGCCAATAAGATTTACTTAGAAGATTTAATAAGTTGGCAGCAATCATTACAACAGGAAGCGACAAAAACGATGGTCGATTTAGCCACCGAAGAAGCCGAAAAGAAAGAAAACATAGTCTATAAAACAGCCCAATTACAGATTGATATAATGCAAGATGGATTGGAAAAGGAATTTGCAATTATTGATCTTCATTATCTTAAATTACAGGATTTAGCAGAAGAGGTTGGTATTAAGGACATTAACTGGACACAAAAAATCGCTGATGCAAAATATAAAATCGTAAAAGAATATGAAAATAAAATAGCGAAATTCAAGATTGATATAATGGAAGATGGGTTTGATAAAGAGTTAGCTACCCATGAACTCCATTATTCTGAACTTCTTGATAAAGCAAGGGAATATGGGATTGAATCTGGAATCATTGAAGAAAAAATGTGGAAGGATCGGATTAAAATTATTGAAAAATACTATGACATATATAAAGGAATTGTTCTTGATGAAAGCGGGAATGTTGTCATACAGAAATTAAATGCGAAAGACTATGTTGCATCTGTTTCTGAAGAATATTTAAAATTACGAGACCTTCCATTAACAGAACAAAAAAACTTTTATGAATCTATTAAGAATCAGAAATTAACAAGTGATGAAAGACTTAAACTTTTAGATAAATTTATTGTTGAATGGAAGAGGAAAATAGAGGGTGCTGATTTAGAAAAACGATTCGTTCCTAAAGACGAAGATCAACCAAAGTCTCCTACTTTTTGGGATAATTTAGGCATAACCGATCTTACTTCTGAACAAATGAGTGCCCTGAAAAGAGGGTTTACTTTCATTTCAGATCAAATACAAGGGTTGGCCGATAAGGAAAAGGAAATGGCTGATCTTAGAGTAGAAAACTCCGAACGGGTTGTCGATCAGCTTCAGCGTGACCTTGAAATCGAACTTCAAAAAATGCAGGCCGGATATGCCAGTAATGTCACTCTAAAAGAAAAAGAATTAGCCGATGCCAAAAAAAGACAAGCCGAGGCTCTTAAACTACAAGAAGAAGCGGTAGAAAAACAACAGCAATTAGAAGCAATGGCACAGGCCGTTAGCTTAATATCAGCAACTGCTAATATTCTAAAGAACTATTCGGCTATGCCCGTTGTGGGTCAGATACTTGCTATCGCTGAAATAGCGGCTATGTGGGGTACGTTCGCTGCTGCACAAGTTAAAGCCAAAGAACTGACTAAATATGGCGAAGGTGGTGAAATCGAAGGGAAGAAACATTCACAAGGTGGTGTCCCTGTCGAAGCCGAAGGGGGTGAATTTGTCGTAAGGGCTTCGGCTTATGCTAAAAATAAAGACTTGGTTCAAGCAATTAATAATGACGATATGTCCGATGTGTATAGGGCTTTGAATCAGGACTTATCGGTTTCTTTAGACGACACAAATACCGCACGAATGTTAGGTAAACATTTCAATCAAAAGAAAGTAACCTACTTTAATGGTTACAGGGTAGAAGAAATCGGTAACAGAAGGAGGGTTATTCATGCCAAAGTATAAATTCTATATCGAACCCGGATTTACTGTTTCACAATGGTATCAATTTAACCTTGCACCACAACTTGTCTATGATTATTTTACTACGGGATCGGATAGTTTACTCTTTGGGAGTTACGCTACACCCGAAGAAATCGCAAGCGGTCATGTAGATCGTTGGATTCAGGTTTATCCCGGTGTTTCAAGGGATATGGCGATTGAATACGACATTTGGGATCATAAGTATAGAAAAAAGTTAAAAGGCGACCTAACCTTCTTAAACAACCAACTTCAGAACGATTATTCTATGTTGGCTGATATTATTGACACTTCACTTGAGGTAAAAATACGGATCGAGCAAACTTGTGTAACTTCTTCTTCTGATTGGTGGGAAGGATATTTTTCTATCGTAGATGGAAATTGGGATTCAGACAGAGGTCTTTTTACGGTTACGGCAAGTCCTGATGATGTGTACCGACTTTTGGAAGAATTGGGCGATCACGAATATAATCTTTACAACTTAAACCCTACCGTTCAGACACAGATCAATTTTACAGACATTACAGAGTATGCGTATAGTTCTTGTACGTCTTTAGACCCGACACAATGGCAGGAATTTCACGATCCGCAAGGAAACTATACCTATCCCTATTCTTATCCTGATCTTTGGACGGGTTATGCTTTAACCGATACAACGGCTTGTTCGGGTGGAAATGTTTATACCTGGGAACGGGTCTTAGATCAGTTATTTGATTTCGGAAACAGCCGGGGGATTTTATTAAGTGACGCAATCAGTTATCTTGTTAACACTATCGGAGGGTTAGACTATGTTTCGACCTTTTTAGAAAATGACGAATATCCCACAGGAAACACGGATATTCCTATCGGCACAAAGAATTACGTCACCTTAGTTGACCCGAACCCTTTGAACGGAATGGTTGTTTATCAAAAGTCAGACATTCGATTGACTTCTGATAGGGCAACAAATTGGAAAGTTACTTTTAATGATTTGATGGACATTTTAAAAACGATGTTCAATATTGATTGGTTTATTGACGATGACGATAAATTCAGAATCGAGCATTGGTCTTACTTTGAGAATACAGCCGCTTCGGACACCGACCTTACGTTATTGGACGGTGGAAAATGGATTAACAAAAAGAATAAATGGGCGTATCAGATTGAAGATATGCCGACAAGGGAACATTTCGAGTGGGCTGAAGCCAATAGTATTGACTTCTTTGGTAGAGATATTATCTATAACAATATTGCCACATTTAACCGCTATAAGGACAATATCAAGTCCTTTTCGATTCCGGTCACTACGGATGCGAAATATATGTATAACAACTCTTCGGACATTTCAAACGAAGGGTGGGCTATCGTGACGGTTGCAAGTGACATTATTGTTAACGAAGTGGGACTTTTAAGTGGGGTTGTACTTCCGAATAATCATTTGTCATGGGCTAACCTTCATTATAATTATCATCGGCACGGAAGGGTGATTTCAAAAGGAAACATGAACGGAAGCGATATTGTGTTCCTTTCCTATAAAAGATTAATTAAGCAAGAAGAAATTACTTATCCTGAATGTTGTGGTACGTTTGACCCGATGGCCTATAAGATAACCGAATTAGGTGAAGGCGAAGTCCGAGCGGCAGAATACCGATTGATAGACGGGTCTGTAAAGACGGTTTTTTTTTACCTTGACATAAAGGCCAGTAATTACCCTGTGGGGGAAACTTATTATATTTTGATAAACGGATTTAATGAATTGATACACAACGGAGGAACATTGATTTGGTATGGCTAATAAACGAATCTATCAATTAAGTGATGCGATAGCGACTACTGGAAAGTATATTCCGCTTGACAAAAGTGGGAATACCGAAGCCGAACGGTTACTGCTTTCGAGCATCCTTCCTGACACTATTTATCGTGCCTATACTTTTACCAATGTTGCAACCGGAGAATCTACCGTAACTTTTCAGGAGGCGTGGCCCGCCGGAACGAATTACGACATTTTACCTATCTGGGGTTGGGCTGGAGTCGATTATGGGTATGTACCGATTTATCCGACAGATAAAGGATTGGCGAGCTTTAAGTTTACCTGTGATCTGATTGTAACCTTTGTTTATATAGCAATAAAACTACGATGAACCCCTATTTTACACCTTTTAGGATTGACTAACTTTGAATCATGTTTGACGATACTTTACATATCCCTTTGAGATTCTATACTGCGGTAGAGAAACAGAACCGCTATAAAGACCATGTCAATACCTCGAAATTTCAGTTATTGACCGATACAACGCATTTGCCTCCGTTTCAGATCGTAGTGGATTTAGGGGTTACAAGCGGAACAGTAAACTTAGTGAACGCTTCGACCGAAGTAAGCGCAGTCATCAGTCCTACGATTTACTTTGTTCAGTTTTCGGCTTCGGCTTATCTTATCCATGATGCCTCGGTAGCGATAACTGCCATGACAGAGGCAGATTATTATTTGGACGTAACGGCAGGATCGGATCATTTCTATTCAGAGGTCTTTTCGGTAGGGGATATTACCGATTATACAGTCTTAGAATATTACAACAAATATGACTTAGGAGGAATAGACTATACGAATCCGAGTACACAGTTTAAAAATAAATTAATCGTTGAAACTACGCTTGCCAAACCTGAATACTTAATCGAAGAAGAAGCCACAGAAGACGGGGAAGGAAACCAATTATTGACTTTTCAGCGCAGGGTAAAACTCTTTAAGATGTGGTTTTATGCACCTGAATATATTGTTGATGCTGTTTCCTTAATCGGACTTCATGATTACGTTACTTTAACTACTCACTACGGGATACCTGAAAGTGAAACCGGGAGTATTTACGACTTCAATTTTACTTCTGAATGGATTGAATCCAAAGGACTTTCAAAAGTGACTTGTGAGTTTAGAGATACGCCTATTGTAAAAACAACCTGTTCTGATCCGATAACATGAAAACAGTACCCTTTTTAACGAATCCTGTCCTTGCGGATGCCGTCATTCAGACGTTAGCGAGTGATTTGCTTACATTGGCTTGGATTGAATATGTTTATCCTATCGCTGAAACAGGCATTAATGACGAAGACAAGACTTATCCATATGTCTATGCTGAAGATGGCACAAGTGAATACTACCCTCTTTATCCTGATACTGATGTAAAGGCATTTTCGTTCTTTACCAATAACGGTTTTCAGATTGGGGAACCCGGATATCTGAACACCTATAATTTCTCTTTATATATATGGTGTCGCCTTGACAAGATCCAAACGAATAATAACGACTTTACAATGTCCTTAGTTAATGACTGTGTTATTAAACTAAGAGAGAATGAATGTTTCGGTCTTTATGTGGAAATGAAAGACCCGTTTGCAGAATTTACCGCTTTCGATTATCATGAAAATTCGATGTTGATGCGAAAACGAAGCGGATTCAGGATTGATTTTTCTATGTACGGGGATAATAGTTGTGAAAGTGACCTATGAGAAAATTACTGTTAATATTATTTTTAATTGGTTCTGCCCTTTACGGGCAAACCCCGATTACAACCAATACGCTCAATCTTCCGAAGCAAACGACCCGTCCTGCTGCACCCACGACCGGAGCAAAGATTTATGATTTCAACCACTATGTCGAAATCCGGGATAGTTCTGCTTACAGTCAGATCATGCGGGGTCTGGATTCTTTGATTCGTTTTGTCACCCCTACCCAATTAGGGGATTCGGTCGGCAATTATGTCCTTCGTGACGGAACTCGCCAACTTACCGGAGATTGGAATGCCGGGGCTTTCAAAATATCGAATACCGATTCTATTCAGTCAGGCTATTTAAAATCGACAGGAAACGCAGTAGTCACGGATTCTTTAACTGTTGCAGATCGGGCTTATTCGGCTACAACCTGGAATAACAGTATGCGGGTTCCGACTTCTAATGCAATACGGGATAAAATAGAAAGTCTTATACCCTACATTACTGCTGAACAGATTTGGGTCAAAGATGCGGATTCAACTACTTCGTCTTATTACCCAGTCAACCTTTCTGCCTTACGATTACTTCCTGATTCCCGATACACAATTGCCAGTATTCCCAATGTCCGGGCAACTTACGGAGATACCCTTGAGATCAGTCAGGTTATTTCTGGTAGTCGGGTATTTGGTGTATATGGAGTGGCGGACGGAGCAGGAGGAATACAATACTATGGCATCAAGGCCAAAGGCAAATTAGAGGCTGATTCGATTGTAACCTCCCGACTACGGGCAACCGGACAAGTTCAGGGGGACAGCATCAATGCCGTAACGAAATACCTTTTAAATGGTGTTGACATTCGGGTAACGGGTACGCTTGATACGATAGCTTATATAGATCAGGACAACAATTTCACGGTAGATCAAACGATTACCGGGAGACTATATGCAACCGATGTTCATGCGACTGACAGTATTTCAGCAGCCAGCTTTTTTGCTTCGGATTCTGTCAAGACGGCTCATTTTCAACTTTCCACTACGCCGTCAAACGGGTATGTCTTAAAGTGTGATGCAGACGGAAACGGGAGTTGGGAGGCTATAACGAACGCTTACAAAGGCACTTGGGATGCCCATACAAATACCCCGACACTTATTGATGGAACAGGATCAGCCGGGGACTTCTATTTGGTGAGTGTTGGCGATACCATTGATTTAGGATCGGGTGATGTGATCTTTCTAACCGGAGGTACGGCAATTTATTCCGGTACGGTTTGGGAGGCTATTAACCCGTCACAAATTGTTACTTCAGTCAACTCTTTGATAGGGGATGTTCAACTCGATTTAAGTCTGGATGCCGATACTCTTTCTCTGACCGGAGGGGCTTCGGTGGATATTTCTCTGGCCTCTTCGATTGTTGCCCTTGAAACCGGAACACTTTGGGAACGGGAACTTGAGGCAGATTCAGAAAATGATTTTACGGTTTCTTTCCCAATTCATGCAACAGCAAAAGTTTTTTACAACGGTTGGATCATCCCGACCTCGTTATGGTCAGGAGAAGGTACAACTACTTTAACATTGGCTTTAGATACACGAAAATATGATACAGTAATAATCACAAATTAAATTGAAAATGAAAAAGTTAGTTATTCTTTCGATCATGCTTGCCGTTGCCCTTGTAGGGTATTCGCAGGCTACTCCGGGCAAAATTGTCCGGGTTCCTACTCGAACCTCTACGTTTGATGTGAATCTTCCTTCTGGAACGAAGATCTTTTGCGTAGCAGATTCGACAGATTGGAATGTAAAAGCTGCTGGTGTGGCTTCTACAAGAACCATTAATACGGCTTGGGCGGCTGCTGAAATTGAGTTTGTCCGGACAACGGTTCAAAACTCTGGAACACGGGGAGCGGTGAATTACGCTATCGCTATTGATTCAACAAAAGCGAGTTATCAGGCATTGCAAATTGGTGCAGCCACGACCTCCTATGCGGGTGTTTTAACGGCAGCCGATAAGACAAAGTTAGACGGCATTGCGACCGGATCAGGTGCGTATATCGGGGAAACCTTTGAAGCGGTTGGAGATTCCATTACTGTTACTGGGAGTGGTTATTATACGGTTCAGATTGCTAATGTTTGCAAGGATAGTACCGCTTTTACGGTTAGTGTCAACGGGGTTGAACTTCGCCACGTTGCAGCAGGGCAATATACCGTTATGGCTCCGGCATTAGTTAACAAGTTTGTTCAACTGAATATCCCGATCTATAAGTATGATGTGATTTCGGTTAGTTATATGAAATAATGAAGCGATACCTTCTTGTCCTACTTCTGTTTATTCCGATTTGGGTCTATTCCCAAACCTCACCTGCTTATATCAAGCGAGTACCGAACTCGTCAACTACATTCGTTTCACCGATTCAGCAAGGTACGCTGATTTATGACATTCAGCGTACCAAGTTGTATCAGGCACTAACAGGATTGTCGGGAACCGCCTCACTTTCAAGTCTTACAGAATGGATTGATTATGTCGAAGTCAAAAACGACTTTTCGCAGTTTCATATTTCCGCATTTGAGTTACTACCTGATGCCCGATATGTGACGGCCAATCTTCCAAATGTAAACGCTGCTAATGGTGATACGCTTGAAATTAGTCAGGTCATATCAGGCAATAGGGTCTTTAGTGTGTACGGAGTTTCAGACGGTGCAAGAGGCATATCTTACTACGGTATCAAGGCCAAGGGCAAACTGGAAGCGGATTCTATTTTGGTTTCCAGTTTACGAGCGACCGGACAAGTGCAAGGAGATAGTATTAATGCTGTTACGAAATATCTTTTAAATGGTGTTGATATCAATAAAACAGGCACGTTAGATTCTATCGCTTACCGTAATAGGGATAATAACTTTCTGAAGGATCAGACCATTTCCGGACGGTTACACGCTACCGATGTTCACGCTACGGATAGCATAGAATCGGACTACATGATCGTCAATGATAGCCTGATTATCAAGACTTTCCGTATGGCGACTGGGGCCAGCAACGGGTACATTCTGAAAACGGATGCTAACGGGTATGGAACCTGGCAGATGCAGACCAGTTCGTATAAAGGGGTCTGGAACGCAAATACCAACACCCCAACCATTTCAGATGCAACTGGATCAAACGGTGATTTCTACATTGTTTCTACGGGCGGAACACAAGACCTCGGTTCAGGTAACGTGACTTTTCAAACCGGGGGAACGGCTATTCATAACGGCTCTGTCTGGGAAGCCGTCAACCCTTCCCAGATAGTTACCTCGGTAAACTCGCTGATTGGTGACGTTCAACTCGACTTGTCTTTATCAGGTGATACCCTGATGTTGACAGGCGGAACGGATTCAATAGACCTTTCTTTGTTTACTTCATTTGTGAAAGCGGAAGATACAATTTCCGCACATAATACTCGACTGATTGCCATTGAGAACGACACTACCCATTACCAAACAGCATGGGATTCTGTTGCAATATTTCACACCCGATTCGACAATCATACAGATAGTCTAAAAACAATTCTTAATACACGGCTTCCGGCTATCGAAAATGATACTACGCATTACCAAACGGCCTGGGATAGTGTGGCTATCTTTCACCGTAGGTTGGATTGGCATACCGATTCTCTTTTATTGGAGATTGATACAACAGATGCCCATGCTATCAGACTAAACGCACTTGAGGCTGATTCTATTAATTGGGTTCATTTTGCTGATAGTTTGATAACTTTCATATCACCCTCGCAATTAACCGATTCCCTGAACATAGTCAGAGATACAACTAATGATCACTATACCCGGTTAAATGCTTTGGAGGCAGATAGTGCAAATTGGGTTCACTTTCACGATTCACTAACGACTTTCATTACTCCGACCCAATTAACCGACAGTCTGAATATTGTCCGGGATACAACCGGGGATCATTCAGACCGGATTGTGGCATTGGAGGGTAAGACCCTTGAGACTGAAGGTATCTGGGAAAAAGATGCCGATAGTACGGTATCAGCTCTATATCCTGCTAATCTTTCAGCGTTACGCACACTTCCCGATTCTCGATATAATATTGTCAACATTCCCAACGTCAATGCTTTATACGGAGATACTTTAGGTGTCAATTATGTTCTTTCCGGAGAATATTTGTTACGATTATTTGGTATTGCCGATGGCGCACAGGGAATTTCAGGCCGGACACTTGATTTTAACGGAACGATTATAGCGGATTCGATTGCTGGGTATGCAAAACTAACTGATGTAGAAGGATTGAGAGATACCACTAACTTGAAGATTGACAGTACAAAACTAAGGCTAACTCATATTGAGGATGATACAACTCACTATCAAACTGCATGGGATTCGGTAGCGGTCTTTGATGGTCGGTTAAACGATCTTGAAGCTGATTCTGCAAATTGGCTTCATTGGGCTGATACAACCGACTTGATTGCCACAAAATATGATCTCGATACATTGTCATTTTTGAGAACCGAAACCGATCCTGTTTGGGCCGCTGATTCTTCTAAGGTATTACATTTTGCAGACACAACATCAACTATTGCTACCAAAGACGACATAACAACAGACATTATTCCAAAGGCAGATATAACCTATGATTTGGGAGCACCCTCTTATCGGTGGGCAGATATTTATGGATCGAAAGGAACTTTTGTTTTTGTCGAAGCTGATCTTCACGAGTTTCCACAGGCAACAGAGCCAGCACCGTCAGCCGGGATCGGTTTTTTGTATATGCTATCAACAGATGATGAATTATATTTCAAAAGGCCAGACGGGTCAAAATTAAGTTTAAGCAACGGGTTTGCCAGTACTACATTAAACAATTTAGGAACCATATCTCACGCTACAACTGACTTAGATAAGTTTCTGGCACTTGATACCGATACAGTAAAATATCGTACTGGGGCGGAGTTGTACTCTGATATTGGATTAACTGATACTCTTGGATTGTTTGCCCGATTAACTGGGGCGACCTTTTCAGGAAAGGTATCAATGGCTGACAGTTTAAAAATATTAGGTGGAAAATCCCTTTTGACTTATAATGCCAGTAATGCTCTTCGATATAAGATTTATTCCTCTGGCAATGATACTTATTTTGAAAACTTGTATGAATATGGTTATACCTATTTTAATAGTTATGGTGGAACGACGAGCATGAGGTTAAAATATCTTGGAGGGGTAGAATTATATGCCGGAACAGGAAATGTAAGACTATCCACAACCTCAACCGGAATATCTATAAATGGTTATACAACTATTTATAATGCTTCCGGTTATGAGAATGCTCAGTTAGATTTTCAAGAAAGAACAGGTGCTCCACTTTCACCGCCAGCCGGGTATGGTAGTTTGTATGGCTTAAATGACAAAAAACTTTATTACAAAAATTCCGATGGTACGGTTTACGACCTGACCGCTTCGGGCGGTGGTGGGGGTAGCGTAACCTCGGTTACTGCCGGAAATGGGATGAACTTTACGACTATTACCACAACCGGAACGGTAACGCTTGGAACACCCTCATCGGTTACAGGAACCTCAACAAACGGATTCCCTTCTGCCACTACTCATACTCACGAACTCGGTACGGTTCCCTATAATAAAGGAGGTACAGGATTAACAAGCGTTGCAGCCGGATCGGTTTTCGTGGCTCAATCTGCTAATACAATTTCAGCACTTTCTTCTACTTCAGGAGATTATTACCTTAAAAATGTAGATGGAACAATGTCATGGGCTGCCGGGACGGGTACAACGCCTCCCGGTGGATCATCTACTCAATTACAATATAACAATGCCGGATCATTCGGGGGTACTTCGGGTCTTACATGGGATGGTACTAATATGATTTTTGACGATAATAAAGTTGCTGCTTTCGGAACGGCAGGGGCATCGGACAGTAAGATATTTTGGAACGCCACGACCTTAAATATAGCCTCATCGAACTATCATTACTTTACCGACATAGGAGGAACCAATCTTTTCAACACCAATGCGACAGGGGTAAATATTCCATCAGGGAAAACCTATCAGATAAACGGTACTCCGATTGAAACTGTTTTGGCGATAAAGAAAACAATAACTGCTGATAGTATAAGAATCCTTTACAGCCGACCGATTCAAATAATTCCCGCTCCCGGTGCTGGATATGCCGTTCAAATAGTATGTGCAACTGCATCATGGGACGCCTCTGGAACAGCATTTAGTGAGGCAATTAGTTTGTATTTAAACACAAAGGGGTGTACTTATCCTCAGTTTGATTTGGAAATGTTATGGATTGACGACCCGGCCCATGATCAGATGACATCTTTTTCTCCTTTAGCATTTACCTATACGGACAGTAATACAATTCTGGAAAATACCCAAATTTTATTACGAAGCGAAACCGATGTAACAGGAGGAAGTACCGGAGTTATTAATATCTATGTTTCTTACCGAATAATAACACTTTAAGATATGAAACGCACACTTTCCCTTCTCGCCATACTCTTTTCTCTGGCCTCCTTTGGTCAGCAGAACTCGATCCTGAACGATCATAACGACCTAGTCTTTCATGCCCCGTTGGACGAATGGAACTCACTACCCGGAGCAGCTTTGATAAGTGGATCATTGGTTGTTGGAACGGTCTATAAAGTAGGTCATTTTGTAGCGGGTGATGTGTTTACCAACGTAGCTGATATTGGAGCGGCAGCCAATGCTTCAGGGGCGGTATTCGTAGCAACGGGTACAACTCCTACCACATGGACAAATGGAAGTCTTTTACGGGCACAGAACGCCTATCAACTTGATCTATCTTCCTTGACTAAAGGCACGGTTACTGGGGCTTACCCGGTTGTTGGGAGAAATAGAGAAGGGAGACGGTGGTATGAAACCAACAGCACCGATTACTTTGAGTTTGCCGATGCAGATAGACTGGACGTAGGAACAGCCGATTTTACAATGGCGATCAAGTTTACCCCGGCCAATGTAACTGAAACCGGAAAATACCTATTAAACAAAGAAGCCTCCGGAATTGGGTACGGGCTTTATCAAACGACCAACGATCTGTATTTGCGTCTTGACGATGGTACGACCGATGTTAGTGCGATTATCGGAACGAATGTTTTAACCGCAGGAACTTCCATTGTGGCTATGGTGACTTGCACCCGGACGGGGAATGCCGTTCTTTATGTCAATGGAACCTCATCGGAAACGATTGCTATTTCAACGGCTGCCCTTACCCTTTCTAATGCCGGAGTTTTACGGATCGCAGATGCCACAGCAGGGTCAGCAACCTTTTCAGGTAACGTTTCTAACTGTTATCTCTTCAACCGTGCCTTATCCTCCACAGAAGCCCTAAGTTATTCCACAGCCATTCAGAATAATACGTTTGTGATGCCCTATGTGTGCAGGGGAGCAACAAATGCAGCCATAACAGCCGGGTCGTTTGTAGTGGGTAAAAAATACCGGATTCTTGTGCCGGGGACAACAAACTTTACTTTGATCGGGGCAGTCAATAGCAATGCAGGAACTGAATTTACCGCAACGGGAGTAGGAACAGGTGACGGTACAGCCATTTGGATCGGAACGACTTTACTTCTCGACCCATCCGGTATGTACAGCACGATCTGGCTTGACCGGGATCATTCCGTATCAGGAACGGTATCAGGAGCAACTCTGATAACACCTGTGAATAGTGATTTGAGTGCAACTTATTTTGACGGGGTAAATGATAAAACAGATTATGAAGACCGGAGTAGTTTTACGCTTCCGAATAACGGATTTACCTTTTCAGCTTGGATCAATGTCAATAAAGGACAAATTAACACTATTTTAAGTAAAAATACAGGGGCATCTACTGCTGAGTATCTATTCAGTATATCTTCATCTGGAGCGATTTCGGTTATTTTATTTGATTCTGGAAGTAATACAAATAGTACAAGTTATTTGAGTGCTACTACACAAATAAGTACAAATACATGGTACAATGTAGCCTTTGTGTATAACAATGGAGTTGGGACTTGTTACAGAAATGGTGTTGCACTTACTACAACAGCTACTCCGACGGGTAGCGGATTTTCAACTTTTGGTAATACTTCGGCCCATTTAACACTTGGAATACGATTGGCATCACCAACGACTTACATATTTAACGGGGTTATCCAAGACCCACGAATCTATAACAGGGTTTTACTTCCTGAAGAAATAACCGCACTTTATCGGGGAATGAAATGATCTGCAAAAAAGGACATAATAACTTTACTCTTTGCCCGATACTCCCGTATTGGCGAAAGAACTATTCTTTTACCCTTGTGGCAGACGAAAGTATTTTCGGCGACTTTCTGACTGAACCGGAACATTTCGGAATCAAGTTACCCGCCATCGGAAATTTCAACTACCATCGAAACGGCATGAATTTCTCTTTGAATGACGGCGGTTGGATCAGCCCCAGGTATTACAAGGATGGCATTTTAAGGCAGTTTGAGGACGTCAGCTTTCAATTAGAGCCGGGAGTACCCGTAACCCTTAAAATGGAATCTGACCCAATGCGGTGGTATGTCAACGGGGTGTTATTCTTTCAGGCCAGCGAGAGCATTCCGACAGGTTGGTTGACGCCTTCCTATGTTGGGAAAAGAGGGGTAGCGGTTGCAAAACGAGATTTAATAATAACGATAAAAAAGAATTAAAAAATGCCAACCAAAAACCCACGCCACGAACTTGACGAAGCCGCACAACAGGCGGTGAAGGTGATTGCGGATGCTTCGAGTGTTGCTGCTAAAAAAATAGCGGATGCCGCCGAAGAAGCTCATAAAGTAGTAGCGGATGCCGCTGCTACATCAGTTAAAGTCTTACATCTAAAGAGCGCAGACGATCATGACCTGTTGATTGAACTCAAAACAAGGATGGAGGGGTTGAAGGATGACATTAAGGACATTAAAGACGGCACGACTAAGCGGATTGCAGACCTTGAACAAAACAAAGCAGATCGCTTGGATCTGGAACAGTTGGAAAAAGAGGTTCATGGCAAGCGGGAAGATAGGCTTCGAAAACTGGAAAATATCTCCTCAAAGAACTGGATTTATCTAACCTTGTATTCTTTGCTTACCGGAGGATTGGCTACGTTACTAATAACACATTTAATCAAATGACAACATATCAGAAAATTCAGTCCGTAACGGATAGCGTAAAAGCCAGGATTGCTAAACCCGACCATCCATTTTGGAGAAAATTGGCTAACTGGTTTGTAGTGGTTGGCGGTCCGGCCGGGGAAATAGCCGTACAATTATTTGTGCCGGAACCCTATAAAAAGATAGCCTCTATCGGTTGGGCTGTTATTGTTGGTACGGCAAAACTTGGCAGTAAACTTACAGTAGCAAAAACTTCACCTTAATAATCACAAATACAAAACACAATGAAAAAAATGTTTGACAAGGAACACATCTGGACGACCCTGACTTCGATTATAGGGTTCATCCTGGCTGCATTGGTTATCTTCGGGGTAATCGGTGCTGAAGAAAAAGAAGTATTAAGAGATGCTTGGGACACGATTGCAGCAGCTATTCCTGGCGGTGATTTCACTACCATCTTTGGGGCGGTAGTCGCTTTCGTTATGCTGATCGTTGGGTTGTTTACAAAAGACCCAAAGCCGCCTAAGAGTGAAAACAAGTGACCGGGGCATCGGCCTGATCGAAGAGTTTGAGGGGTTTTCCCCTACCATGTACCTTGACCCCGTAGGACTGCCTACCATCGGTTTTGGGACACTCATAGACACAAAGGAAGAGGAATACCTTTTAACGGCTGTTATCAACAGAGAAGAGGCCGAAACCTTGCTTATGGCTGAATTGATCCCTATTGAACGAGAGATTGAAAAGATGGTTAAAAAGGTCAATCAAAACCAGTTCGATAGTTTGGTTTCATTCTGCTATAATCTTGGATCGGGTTCTTTAAAGCGGTCAACCTTGCTGAAAAAGATCAACCTGAACCCGGATGATCCGACCATCAGAAAGGAATTTGATCGGTGGGTTCATGCCGGGGGAATGATTCTTACTGGATTGGTCAGGCGAAGAAAAGCCGAAGCAGACCTTTACTTCACGCCTATTCCGACAACTGAATAGTGGTGATTAGTGAGGGTGAAAAGGGGGCGGGGAAACTCGCCCTTCTTTTTTTTGATGGTTTCAAAAACTTGTTTTACCTTAGTGGTCACTTTTGTAGTTAAACTTAAAAGATTTGCTATGCGCACCTAAAAAAACAAGTCCTCGCAGATCAGAGGCAACCGATAAAGACGCCAGTCAGACGTGATTGAAACGCTAATCGGTGGAACATCAAGCCGGGACACCCCGGAGATTTAACACACAACCCGGATTGGAAAACTGATCCGGGTTTTTTTCTCCCTAATTTTCAGCCACTTACAACTTTCTTTGAAAAAACTTGCCAAAACATTTGGTTATGATTTAAAGTTAAATTACATTTGTTTGACTAAAAACAAAATGAAAGCACTAATAATACTATGGTTTGTGTTCTGGTTCGGGGTCTTTTCCTACTTTACCCACGTTGCGGACAAACTTTACAAACGGTTGTACTTCGACAAGCAGACCCCGGAACGTCAAACAGAAATAATGAACTGGATCAATGAAAAAGATTCGTCAACTACTTGCGTATATTAAAACCATTTCTTACCTTTGGGGTAGCACATGGTTTATAAAATTGAAACGGATATTTGCGCCCACTCATGCGGCGGTGATTCTCTTCTCGGAAGTGAACCATGTGCTAACGCCCTTGTTTTGGGCGCATTATCCTGTTCAAGTGCCCGTCACAGGACTATCAAAAGACAACCGGCCAGAATCCGGTTCAAAATCAGCTACCGGAGTAAAAAAAGCGAAGGTGTGTGTGATGTTCTGGTGGCGAAAAATCCAAACAATGTCTTACAGGTTGACAATTTGGTCGGTGATACCCGAATGGGTGACTTATGCCATTACCAGACCCGTACCGGATCGGGATGCAAAACTGCACTTGGAAGTTAAAACTGGATTCAGTCTATTTTTAATTTCCCACTATACCGTAATATCACCGGATAAAACCTGCCATATCTAAAACTAAAGGCAATGACAGAGGAAACCAATCATCAAGAAGGTGAGGACATCCAGCCGATCATTGATGTATTTAAGACGTTAGGAGAATACTTTAACCCAAAACCTATGGAACCCGGACTTAACTCTATGCTTTTCGGGGATGATCCCGATTGCGCTTTTGACGACTTGACCGATGAAGAAATTGAAGCACTCGAACATGATGAAGACTACAACGAAGAATACGAAAATGACGTGGACTAAGGGATTCCTTATTTTCCTTGCCATCTGTTGCATCTATGTTATCACAAAAGCAATAGTAAACTACCATGAATACCAAAAAGAGTTACGGGAAATACAGGGAAGCCCTCGAATTGAGGCAACTCGCTGACGACTACTACCAACGAAAGGACGAGAAAAGAAGCCCGTCTGTCGGTGTTGTCGGAGTGTGTGTTGTGATCCTGATTATTTTAACCTTGATTGCGCTATGAACTGGGAATGCTCCGGCGACGCTTATTATGTTCTGCTTGCCTTTGTGATGATCCTGGTCGGGGCAACGATAGAACACCTACTGAGGAAAGAGTATAAAAAGTACGATAAAAAGAAAAAAGATGAATAAGTATTTCCGATTCATAAGATCCCTGTTCAGTTTTTGGGGCTGCCGGAACTGGTACGAGGGAGTTGACCATCCGACCTGGTGGCAGAAGCAATACTACCTACCTGTCAACACTTAAAAGTGGCTAAACCCGGCTCTGAATTTTCCTGTGATGGGATTCACGATTTACAAAACTTTCGAGTATCAGAAAAGATTTAAGGTTAAATTGTTGCAGGATTCAAAATTAAATTCTACATTTGAGGTAACTAAAAATTAACACAATGGAAAAAGTAAAAGTTCAGGAAATCGTAATCGACGGCACAACTTATGTGCCAAAGGGATCAGAAGCAAAGAATTATGAAGGCGACATAAAAATCGTTGTCCTTCAGCGTGGATGGGTCTATATCGGTCGTTTTTCCCGAAACGGAAATGACTGTAAACTGACCAATGCCTTTAATATCCGGTCATGGGGAACCACAAAAGGACTTCCCGAATTAGTGAACGGTGCAACCGAATCAACCAAACTCGACAAGTGCGAGGGGATTGTTGAATTTGACTGGCTGACCGTCGTACATACCATAACCGTAAATCCTGAAAAATGGAAAATCGTATAGCTGGAAATTTCGAGAATAGCCAAAACACATACGGCGACGGCGACGGCTACGGCAACGGCAACGGCTACGGCTACGGCAACGGCGACGGCAACGGCTACGGCGACGGCTACGGCGACGGCTACGGCAACGGCTACGGCTACGGCGACGGCTACGGCTACGGCTACGGCGACGGCTACGGCTACGGCTTTTAATATGCGAATTTTCTCCTTCCAATACGGCGATGAAGTCCGGGTCACGAAAACGAAACTGACCAGAACCGTCCTTCGGGTCGGAGGTGGAAACGCTGTGATCCAGATTCGGGATGTGTATAAAACGGCCTTGTGTTTTCCGCTTTCAAGACTTCGGCGTTTGGATTCCTGGGGTCGGGTCGCTTTGAGGCAAGGGAAAAAGAAGATCAGAGAACTTAAAAACAAAATCAAATACTACTTATGAAATTAGAACAATTTGCTACTGACATTGTTTCCGAAGGCAACTTTATTAAGGCGTCTTTCGGAGGTTTTCAGGGATCAGGTAAAACCCTTACTTCCTGCAAGTTCATTGTTGGGTGTTACAAAAACCTGAAACTGTCGCAGGATAAACCCCTGCTGATGATTGACAATGAAAAGGGATCGAGGTTTTTGATCCCGTATTTCAAAAAGGAACTCCCTAAATTGAGGGTTATTGTAAAGCAGACCGAAGAGCTTGCCGACATCCTTGAATCGTTCCGGTATCTTCATAACGGGGAGATTTCGTTCCTGTTTATTGATTCCCTGACGAAGGTCTGGTATCAGTACATTAATCAATACCTTGACGGATTTGGCTATAATGGCGACCGGAGAAAAAAAGCCTTTATGACCCTGAATGATTGGGGTAACGTAATCCCGGCCTGGAGGGAAAAATTCTCAAAGTCCTTTGTTGACACCGTTGGGAATGTTGTCTTTACAGGACGTGGAGGTCACACTTATGAAATGGAAGAGATCGAGGAAAATGGAAAGATGAAAAAATCCTTTGTTCAGTCCGGGGTTAAGATGAAAACCGAAGGTGAAACCCCTTACGAAACCGATCTTAATGTTTGGATGGAAATGAAACAGGAAATTGTCGGAGGTCAGGCAACGGTTTGGCGTGAGGCTTTTATCCTGAAAGACCGTTCCAATACGATTGACGGCATGACTTTTAAGAACCCTGATTTCGATTCCTTTAAGCCTGTTATTGATATGATCTTTGGGCTTCAGACCGGGAAGATCAGCAAGGAATCCGACACGACAAACATGGCTCCAAAAGAAGAATATGGCTATCAGGAGAACCGGAAGAAAAAGGAAATTGCCCTTGAGAAGATCCAAAACGAACTACTGAAACTTCAACTTGGAACATCGGTTTCCGATAAAGCCCTGAAAGTGAAAATCATCGAACGGTTCTTTGGAACAAGTGCGTGGACTGAAATCGAAGGCATGAAAATCGAACGCCTTTCGGAGAAACTTCCGCAGATCGAAGAATTTGCGAGCCTTTGGGGCCAACAGGAGGACAAGGCTAAATTCATTACTGAATATCAGCCTTCTTTATTGGTTTCGACCTATGAGATTATTCCCGGAGTAAACGACGAAAGCCATGAATAAAATCTACGTTACATTCGAAGATTTTATGAAGTTTGTAGAATCACAAGGAAGGGTTAATAAACTAATCCGAGATACATTATACTCTGTTGCGAAGGCTTTAAAACGGGCTGAAGATTCGGAAAAGGAACTGAAAGATGAACTTGAAAAACTGAAAAAATGAACTCTTTTTTCAATACCACCAACGAACCTGACCCCAAACTTTTTGAGGTCAAGGCACGAACACAGGAAGAAATTGTACTTGAAATCTTCCGCAAACATCCAGACCTGACCGCTTCGGAATGCCACAAACTCTATCCTGATTTTCGGGTTCCGCTAACTTCGATACGGAGGTCAATAACCAATCTGGCAACAGACGACTACGGGTATTTTGCCTTTGTCAGAGAAACAGAAGAAGCAAAGTTTTTCAGTGATGCAACCCTGATTACAGAGGCTAAACTTCAGAAAACCAACGTCAAGCGGATCGGAATTTATGGCAGGAATGAGTATGCCTACAAAATTATTAACAGACTATGAAAACACAAATTGAAAAGTTGATTGTACTCGCAAAAGAGTACGAAGTCTTTGGAAGAAAAGTTTGTCAATCAGGTGTTTGGAATTGCGCCAGAGGATCGTTTGGTGTAAATCTAAAAGGAGTTCCTAATTCAAAAGAGGGGGAAATTTCTATTTATTTTGCTGATGATTATTCGGTTTGCTCAATCAAGTTTGGTAAAATCGAAGTTCAATTATACCGTAGTTGCATCGAAATTCCATTTAACGTGACCGAAGAGTTGCTTCAGGAAACCTTCGATGATTGCAAAAAATATCTTGACGACTATCTTATTCCGAATCGAGAAAAAATGATTTTGGATGAAGAAGGGATTAAGTTGAGCAGAATAGCCGAACTTGAAAATGAGATCAGACGAATAAAATCAGGCGAAATTATTAACAGGCTGTAACAACGGATTGAAAAATTACCTATCTTTGGGATAGGTTAAATTTCCACTTAATGAAAAACATAAATTCGTCATCGGATCGGGGGGCTTGCACTAAGCGACAAGCAAGGTCGTGGAAAAACCTACCTACCCCATCCGGTGACGTTATTTTATGGAGGTTATCCCAATGGAATTTTTAGAAAAAAATTTAGAAGACATGATTTTTGAGGCATATCTAAATGGTAGGCTTTCAGAAATGGATGAGAGAGGGTTCCCAACCAGTACGATATTGAAACGACAAGTTAATATCGGAAACTATGGGGTTATTGATTTGCTTGGAATAGATCTTTTTGGCCCAAAAGCATTTGAGTACACAATTTATGAACTAAAAAAAGGGCAAATTGATGTAAACGCCTTTTTGCAGATACTTGGATATTATACGGGATTGAAAGAAAAACTTCATGAACAAGCAAGGGCGACAGGATTTGGGTATCATGTCAGGATGGTTTTAATAGGTAGCTCAATCCAGAAAAACGGTAATTTTTGTTACTTAGCAGACTTTCACGAAGACTTAAATGTTTATACCTATGAGTTTGACTTTTTGGATGGGTTAAAATTTGAACTTTTGTACGGTTTTAATTTAATAGATCCGGGCAGTTTTTGTTTAGGCAATTTAACCTTTAATGATAAAAGGAGGTTGCTCAATGGCTAAAAGATTTACCGATACAAACAAGTACAAAGACCCATTCATAAGGGGCTTACAAGGGCCTTATAAGCTCCTTTGGGATTATTTATATCATGACTGCGACCACTCAGGAATATGGATAGTTGACTTTGAGGTTGCTCAGGTTTATTTAGGGAACGATATGGCTGTTAATAAAACAGATGCCTTAAAGTTTTTTAATGACGAGAAAACAAGGATAGTTGAATTTGATAATGGTCGTAAATGGTTTATACCAAAATTTATTGAAATCCAATATGGTGAGCTGAATGAAGCGAACCGTGTTCATGCTTCTGTATTAAATGAATTAAAAAAACATAAGGGGCTTATTAGCTCCTTAAATGGGGCTAAGGATAAAGATAAGGATAAAGATGTGGATGAAGATAAAGACACACTTGAGCTTTTTGAAACCTTTTGGGAACTCTATCACAAGGAAACCAAAAAACCAAAAACCGATAAAGACGACGCTATAAAAAAATGGAACAAGCTAACCAAAAAAGAGAGGCAACTCGCAATAGACAAAGTAGCCGATTATGCGAAAACTAATAAACCGGATTTTTTGAAAAAGGCACGAACCTATCTTGGAGATAAAAATTTCAACGATGAAATGAAACCTGAATCCTTCGACAAGCAGGCTGTTGACGACTACATAAAAAAACACACTGCATGATACAGCGAGTAATACTTGGCTTAATCTTGTTAGAGTATGGCATCCATGATCTGATTATTCCACTCTTGAAGCCGGAATACTTTAGTGAGAAGAACCGCTATTTGTTTGAGTTGATGCAGGAGATGTACCGGAAATCAGAGCCTATTGATATTGTCACGGTCTATAAAAAGATCGGCCCTAATGGTAGGTGGACGGCTCACGAAATTTCTACCTTGACGAACGGGATTGCTTCGGGTATAAATATTTTAGCCTATGTTCAGGAACTAAAAACTGATTATGTCCGTGAGCAATTTAATCGCCTGACAGGATTAGACGTACAATTAACCGAGGACCCGGGTGAGAAAATTTCCGAGATGGTCAAAAAACTGACTTCCCTACAAGAGGAGCAAGTGATCGGAACGGATTGGAATATTGTCGAAATCCTTGAGCAAGCCTTAAATGAACTTTTGACCGAGAAAAAGACCGAAGGAATGATCGGTATTCCTACGCCTTCGGGAAAGTTAAATACTGAATGTCGGGGTTTACGAAAAGGTGAACTGATTATTCTTGCCGGACGGCCCGGGATGGGAAAGACTGCTTTTGCTCTTTCGATTGTTAGGGTTGCTTGCGAAGCCGGATTTAAGGTAGCTTATTTTTCAATGGAGATGCGAGCAACCGAACTGGCTAAACGACTTATTAGGTCTTTTGGAGATTACGAGGCCGGGGCCGGGGTCATATCAGGGTATAATCTTCACTTGTTTGACCGGGGCGGGATTGATATAAACTTCATCCGGTCTAATATAAGACTGTTAAAAGACTGCCAGTTAGCAGTAATTGATTACTTAGGACTAATGAACATGAACACCCGGATAAAACGTGCTGAGGCTATTGGTGAGGTATCAAGGGCGTTAAAGGCGTTCGCATTGGAAGCCGATATTCCTATCTTACTTTTAAGCCAGTTAAACCGTGACAGCGAAGGCCGGGGATCAGAAAATCATCGGCTTTCAGACCTTCGGGAAAGCGGGGATATTGAACAAGATGCCGATAAGGTATTTTTCATCACAAGGCCGGGAATGATCGGGGATGAGAAGATGAAAAACCCGGACGACAGAAGGATCACTATTCAGAAGGAAAAAGACCGGAACGGGCAAGCTCCGAGGTTTTACAAACTATTGACGAATCAAAATTTTACAAATTTTTACGATGAATCAGACCTTCCAAAAGGAACCGAAGAGTATCAAAACTATCTTGGAGGAAGCCAAAGAGACGCATTTTGAAGGAATAAACTTATATAAAAAACTAATAATGAAATGTGATAAATGTAAACACCAGAAATTCCATCCAGCAGGTTCGTTTTATGCCGTTGCTGAGTGTGGTGATGATCCTTACGATTATTGGTATTGTAGTAAGGATCATTGGAGTGGGGATAATTCTATTCCGGTCAGCAAAGAAGCGGTTGGTATGCCCGATCAGTTTATACATTGCAAAGATTTTTTAAAGGAGGATAATTTATGAACGAATACAAAACCATCGAAGATCAGACTAAAAAGAAGCTGATCGACCTAAACAAGACCCAGGCTGAACTTTGCCGGGCATTAGAAATCTCCCAGGCTTTGTTCTGGCGGTACACCCATGGCAGGGTGAAGTCTATGACGCCAGAAAAGTTGGGCGGTAAAGACGGATTGATTAATAAGGGTCTTGCCATATTGGTTAATGAAGGGATCGGGAAACTATGAAAGTCCTGATAGCTTGCGAAGAAAGTCAGGCGGTCTGTATTGAGTTCCGCAAACTTGGGCACGAGGCTTATTCGTGTGATGTTCTGCCATGTTCAGGAGATCACCCGGAGTGGCACATACAGGATAATGTAATAAGAGTTATCCGATGGAATCATTGGGATTTAATGGTAGCTTTTCCTCCATGCACCCATCTTGCCGTATCGGGAGCGAGATATTTTGAACAAAAAAGAAAGGACGGACGACAACAGCGAGCCATTGATTTTTTTATATGGCTGGTAAATGCCCCGATAGAGAAAATTGCTATTGAAAATCCAATAGGGATAATGAGTACCAAGTATCGGAAACCGGATCAGATTATTCAACCTTGGCAGTTTGGGCATGGAGAAACTAAGGCAACCTGTCTGTGGCTGAAAAACCTTCCGAAACTACAACCGACCGAAATAGTATCTGGCCGGGAAAATAGAATCTGGAAGATGCCTCCGAGCGAAGATAGGGCAAAATTAAGGTCTAAAACATTTCCGGGTATCGCAAAAGCTATGGCAACTCAATGGGGAGATAAACCATGAACCCCTACACTCGCCCCGGACTATCCGAAGATCAGGTAATTGACATTTGGTCACGGCACTACGGGCTGACGATTGCACAAGTGATCCCGAAAGACCGCCATAACATAGTCAAGATACCCCGTCAAGTCTTAATGTACTGTTTAAGGACGTTTACCGGGCTTTCGTTTGGAAAGATTGCCGAACGCTTTGACCGGGAACATTGTACCGTTCTTTATTCTTGCCGCAAAGTAAAGGAAACCTACATTTTCGATAGTGAACTGAAACTGACAATAAAGGCTTTACTCGATGATCTGTACGAAATCGTAAACACGGCAAGGGAAGATAGTTTAGTAGTCGAGATCAGCCGTGAGGACATTTGCAAACTCTTGGACTTGACCGAAGAAGAAAAGCAGGAGCCGATGATAAATTTGTGGCACAGATACAAAAACAGGTAATGGACTTCACAAAAGTAACTCAAGAGATCAGCAAGATCGTAACCGAGTACGGCAAGGCTAAGAACCCGATGCCCGACTATCTGATGGAACTATACAAGCGTTTAACGGGCTATCTTTGGTTTTATTCCGAATATGTTGCAGACGTAAAAGGCGAGTATAACCAAAAGTATTTCAGGCGCAAAATTGAAACCATACGGGAAAAGGACAACCTTGTAAAACAGGGATTAGCCGTCAACAAAGCAGAAATCGAATCCATGCTTTCGACCGAAGGGCAGTTTAATTTAGAAATTGAAGCGGAATCCTTATCTTATCGGGCTGATCTATTACTGAAGCAAGGAAACCGTGTAGCAGACTGTCTTAGGACGCATATCAGCTTTTTAAAGAAAGAACGTGAACAAACAGATAATAACTAAAATATGAAAACTAAAGGACTTTCATTCCTGCTGATTTTCGGAACCCGTTTCCGATTCAGCCTGATTGCCAAAAAACCCATCTTCAGGATTCAGGTGGGGTGGGTAATATTGGTTATTGAGTTAGCCAATACCGAGGCACGAATGATAAACATGAACTATTTGCTCAATAAAATGGAAGAGGTATTGAACGTGCCGGATATTGATTTACAGAAAACTGCTCAAGAATCGCTACCTAAAAATTGGAAGATCTACAAGATGTTTGATATTCCTATGGATGAGAATTTTGAACCAAAAATCTATCAATCATGAAAAAGTCAACCGAGTGTTATATCTTAGGTCTGTTGCTGATGGTTGTCGGTAATACTATGCACTATCCAATATGTCGATTAATCGTTGTAATTCTTGCCGTAATCATGCTCACTATTGGGGCATATCATTCAGGAAAGGAGTGTAGAAAATGATCCGATGTAGCCATTGTGCCTATTTTCAGAAGCGAACCAATCGGGGAGGAGAATGCCATAAACTCTACCTGAACGTAATTGACACGAAAAACAATACTCCGGTCAAGCGTTATTTTACTGTAATGAAAAGGTACTATTGTAAACTATTTGAAACAAAATGAAAAAACGAAAAATAGCACGGTACATTATTGCCGTCTTTGCGGTGGCTCTAATTCAGGCAACAACATGGATCTGTTTGGAGAATGTTGACCGTCATATCGCATTCCCGATAATAGGAATTGTTGGGTGGTTTATGTGCGTCTTTTGGATTAAATTTTATGATTCAGCAATATGAAAACCATCTTTGATTTTTGCCCCTCCGACCTAAACCAACTGACAAAGTGGTTTAAGAGCCGTTTGGACTGGATGCCAAGTTATCCGGCCTGTAAATCTTATTTCTGGAATTGGACCGAAGGTATGGAAACCGATCAGGCGAAATGGAGAGTAAACCATCCTGTATTTCCGTTAAAATATAGACCCGAAACAGCGAAAAGAGAAAACTGTTTTGAATTGTCGACCTATCCTATTGAGCCGATAACCCTATGCGGCAACAAACTTAACTTCTTCTCTATGTGCCTTGTCGGTACTTTTCAGATCAACGAAGGACTGTTTACCGTTGACGCTGAATTTTCCCTTGACCCGGACGTGGTTGAATCCATTTGGTTTTTAAGTACCACAAGGTTTGAGAACGGACGAGAAACCATTAACCCGGAATTTGATGCTTTTGAAACCAACACGCCCGGACACCAAAACGAAATGTCAACCTCGCTGATCCTAAGTACCGACCCAATGCGGACAAGAAAAGTATTTAAACGTCCTTTAGATAAGTTTAAAGGCAGGCACTTGTATTCGGTTCGGTTTTATCACGGCTGGATCGAAATTTACTTAGATGGCAGGGAGATTTACTATGTCCGAAAAAGCGTAGATGATATTCCCATGTACCCGATCATCTGGAACGCAGTCTGCAATCATCAGGCCGGAGCGACTTCGGTAAGCAAGATTTACAACCTAAAATTTGAAACATGACCCGCACAGAATTTGAATCCCTACCCTCGCATATCCAGCGAAAGTATGCCGAGAAAGAGTATTGGAAAGTATCAAGAGCCATGCTCAAAGAGTGCCGGGAGAACGGGCCGTATAGCGACCCCTTTGGAGTTATTGTCGAAACGCATCATTGTTGGCCCCGGTCAAAGTGTCCTTTATGGATGATCTTTCAAAGAGAGAACCTTTGGCCTATATCAAAGGAACTTCATAGAATTATCCACGACAAAGCACCGAGCGACATGACGCCCTTAGAGAGTGGGTATTACAACGAGATTCAAGCGAGAAAAGAAAAACTAAAATGGGAGAATACACAATGGCTTACGAACAACGGGAAGGTGATATAGTCATCTTCAAAAACGACAAAGCAACCGGGAACCAACCCCAATATCGGGGAACGGCTATGGTTGACGGAACGAAAAAGAATATCAGTCTATGGGTCAAAGACGGATCTAAAGGTAAATTTTTTGCCGGAAAGATCGAGAACGATGTTACGGGGTTAAATCGGGGGATAAATGAAATCGACAGAAGCAGAGCGGACGAAATACCCCCTGAAAAAGAACAAGGATTGCCTTTTTAGCGAGTTTTACCCTCGAAGTGGTGTCTAACTACGTTTGGCAGGGGAGATAATGTCTTAAAACGCCTTAAAATGAATCCTGATTACGAAACGACAAGATTGCTGATTCTTGCGATCTTAATTTCAGCTTTACTCTTTTTGCCGAAACGAAAAAAAGAAGTAACTTTATTCTTTCATAGGTTTGGGTTTGAACTCCGATACTTTCCCAGGGTGTCGGGTTTCTTTTTTTAGCCAAGATATTCTGGAAAAATTCCGTGTTCGTAAGACCAAAAAATCAGAATATATACGAATGTAAGTCGCTGTGCGTCAGGCTAATATATACGTCTGCTGCGCCCTGTATGTAGGCGTATGGGTGTATGTATGCGTATATGTGTGCCTGGATGCGTGGATCATTAACTGAAATGTGAAAAAATTGATTTTCCAATATTAGCCTTATCTTTAATAAGATTAAATCCAAAGAAGCCCCAAACCTGCAAATAATCCAAAAACATGACAAAAGTCATATAATTTAACTTTAAATCAATCGTATCTTTGGGATGCAATTAAAAACTAAAACAAAATCAATGAAAGCAACAATCAGCGAATTGTGGGAAACTGGCCGTCAGATCATTACTTACGATGATAGTGACACTAATCGGCCTGCCTCTGTTTCTGACCTAAAGAAATGTGGTAACGTATTAGTTGGCTCACGGGTTGAAGGGCCTCGCTCGCCGTATGAGATACTTTTGGATAACGACATTATTCAGGTTATGCCAGTTAAGGTACAACATCCATCGGGCGGCGGAACTATGTGTATTCTCGAGGTCTATTAATTAATTCAATTTAACATCATGAAAACAACAACCAAAAAACAACAGCAGACCGACAAGGCCAAAAAAGCAAACAACAAAAAACGTGAAATCCGATCTTTGAGCCAATTTTTTCTTGAGGACTCATTGACTGACTACCAGTTTTCCTATCAATCGCAAAATTTGAGGTAACATGAAAACAATAGAAAAAGCACGCAGATCATTCGATTATCAGTGCAAAAGAGCCTCAAGATGCAGGCATGAACGTTACCAAGTTAGTTGCTTTTCGTGTCCGGCTGAAAAGACTTGCGACATTCAGAAGTTGATCGAAAAAGCACGGAAAAAAATGTAACCCTATTGCGTAAATCATTTAAAATCACTAAATTAACAACATCATGAGACGTTACAATACAAGAGACCTGGCCCACGCTTGGGTCTATAATGAATCTGAATCTGGAAAATGTGCCTCCTCTTTTTATTTTGAGGGCGACACAATTTACAGTTACGGCAGTCATTTTCCGATCTGCAAAAAAATGACCGTGAAAGGCCAGTTATATTACTTCTGGAATGACCGGACATACAGTAATTCAACCTCAAGACATCAGAGATATGTAAAACGGGCAATACCGGACTATGGTAATATTATCAATGTTATTGCCATGCCCGACAACTGGCCCGAAACTCATAAAAAGAATATTGAATATTTTGCAAACTGGCTTGTTTTGGCAAAGGAACTGGAAAACAAGGCAAGATCCAGAAAACAGGAATATCACGCTCATGCACAAAAAGCAGTTTTCGAACTGCAAAGATATTGTGACCTGTTTGATATTCCCGTCCCTGAATCACTTATTGATCCTGATACTTTTGATGTTGAAAAATATTACGCCGATATGGCCGAACGGGAACGCAAGGAAAAACAGGCTCAGGCACGAAAAAACAAGGCAAAGGCAAAAAAAGAAATAGTCAATTTCAGGAACGGCCAACGGTTTTCTAATTATTATTTTCCGTTCGACTTGTTAAGGTTGACCGATGGGATGGTTGAAACGTCTCAAGGCGTAAGGGTTGACATAAGGCCCGTAAAAATATTGTGGTGTATGCTTCAGTCAGGAAAGGATATTTTAGGCCGTCATTGTGGCAAATTTGAAATTAAAGAAGTGACCAATAAAGTTATCCGTGTTGGTTGCCATATTTTTGAACGCAAGGAAGTTTTAAACCTTATCAATCAGATGGAATGACTGAAGACCAATATCTCGAACTCTGCCTATTTGTCGAAAATTACGAAAAGAGGTCAAAGATAGACCGGACAAAGTTCTCGAATGAAGTTTATGAAGAAAGTAAAAAACGAATAAAACAATATCAAAATGAAAAATAGAAGAATGGTTATCAAAGAGTCGGACACAATTAGCGCAAGCCTGACTAAAAAAGACGGTACGCTGGTTGCATCAATGTACGATGGGCAATTCGCATCAGTTGGTCAGGTAATTGCTGAGATACAATGCAGGAATCGTGGCAAATTTGGTTCCCGTGTTAACATCAATAATGTTACCCGTGACATTTACAAGACTTATAATTTAGCCGGGAGGATAACGTGGTGAAAACAGCAATAACCATAGTAGGACTGGTAATCATTGTCGTGTGTTCAATGATCGAAACCCCGGCAGTAACCTTAACAGGTATCTTGATCGGAATAATAATGATAGTAACAGCAGAACTTAAAATCAAAACAAATGAAAGCTAAAAACAGTAACCTTTGGATTACCCTCTGGGTAGTAATCTTTGTAATCGGCATGATTCTGACAGCGTATTTTTCACACTAAGGCCATGAAAGTAGAAGTTAACACATTTTACCGACACAACGGGGAACTCCGCAAAAACACCTATATGATTAAAGGTGTGAGGAACTTGGAAAAATACTTCAATAGCAAGAAACAAGACGCTGAAGTAAGGGCAATGCAAACCGGAGGAACTATTGACATTATCCGGATCAAAGAAACCGAACTTGTAATTAACTACCATAATACGGGAGCAGTTGAGAGAAGAATACACACAGTAATCCTGTAACAAGATTGAACAAAGTAAAGAGGGGCAAAACACCCCTCTTTTTTTGTATCTATACTTTACCTATCTTTGTAGGGATAATACTTTTGATATGTACGATGGATTGAAAGATAACAAGAACGCTGAGAAATGGACGGAAGATGAGGCAATAAACTCATTAACAAAGGTTTACGAAAAATCAGAGGATGAAAGTTGTTATCTGATGGCTCTTGCATACAAAGGCGTCTTGTCAGCATCTAACTGGGACTATCTGCAAGTCAAGTTTAAATACAACGTAACTGTTTTAGGGCTAATAAAAAGTATCAAACATAATTGTCAGCTCAACTTAACTCAAGCCATGTTACAAGGAAAGGTAAAAGAAACAGCTTCTATTTTTCTACTCAAAGCAATGTACGGATTGGTTGACAAGCAAGTAACAGAGCAAGTGCATAGCGGATCAATTAACATTAACCTGACCATGCCAGAAGAAACAGAGCAAGACAGCACAGAACAATAAGACTAACACCACTTCTATTATCAACCCTGTTGCATACCGATCAATGTAGCAGGGTTCTTTATTTCAAGGTTAATGATAGACTATAATAGTCAGATAACACCAACAGACCGAAACAAGACCAATAAAGACCTGAAAGCCCAAAAACAGGTCAAAATAACAGAAGAACACGCTCTCCCTTAACTTTTTTCCTTTTTCTACTCACATTCTGCCCTATTCCCCTCAAATCCCTTTGTTTTCAGGTGTTTTAAGGCACTATTCCCCTGATGTAGTCATATACCAGGCTCATCCTTTGACTGTCTTAAATCGCCTTATATGGCGTTATTTCAGCAAGTTACATGGATTGACAGTATGTCAGGGACAAGGATATTATTGCAGGATATGACTATTTTAGCTTCAGGATTGAATGATTTTTGTTAACTCATTGATAATCAGGCAAAGTTTTGTCTTATAAAATTTATTATGATAAATGTTTATATTGTGATATGTGAATATGTACCCCATACCCCACTGAAAAAAAGGCATCCATCTGGCATCTGTTATCCACGCTCCGGGGCTTTAAAACCTGAAAATATCTTTCTCACTGATACTCAATGTGTTACTGTTTTTGTGTAGTTTTTTGGGTAAATTTTTTTCGGCGGGGGCTTGGAAAACTGGAAAATGGTTGTATATTTGATGACGAAAGTTTACGGTTTATTGTGTCACGGAACAACGAATTATGAAATATGTACTGATTAACAAGTGCGGGAAAGAGGCGGTATCGGGTGATTTGGTTTGTCTGGCCGAAAGGATAGGGGTAAGTGACGACACCCTTCGATCCCGGCTTCCGTACTGGGAGGATGCTGGCTGGATTCTTTGCAAATTCGAGGTAGTCAAGAGCCGGAGGGGAGGCAAGAACCCTACGCCATTTATAAAGAAACAAGAATTTTAAAATGAAAAACGGGTACTTTGGAATTGGGTGCATCAACATGAAAACTGATCTGAACTACGGAACACTCTTTAGGACGGCTCAGGTTTTTAATGCTGATTTTCTATTCCTGATCGGGCGAAGATTTAAGACGATGGCATCTGATACCGGGAAATCCTTTAGGCATATTCCGGTCTTTGAATATCAGACGTTTGAGGATTTTCGTTCTCATCTGCCTTATAATTGTCAGTTAGTTGCTATCGAAATGGATGACAAAGCCAGACTACTTAAAGATTTTACGCATCCCGAACGGGCTTGCTATCTTTTGGGAGCTGAAGATTATGGTATCAGTAAAGAGGTTTTAGGTCAATGCCACCAAATTATCAAATTGCCCGGTGAACGAAGTTTGAATGTGAGTGTTGCCGGAAGTATAGTTTTGTACGATAGAATCACAAGATGAAAACCAAAAAAGTATAACCACTAATTTAATCAGACAACAATGAAAAAAGTAATCGTTTTAGTATTAGTTATTTTGATGGCAAATGCAGTCAATAGCCAATCACTTTTTCAGGAATGGGAAAAGTATCTGAAAGATTGTAATGAATTGGTAGCCGATTCGGTTGACCAATCCGGTATGATTAACTGCGAGCTTGTGCCAGTCACGATGAACGGGAAAACCGTTTCGTATTCACAAGCGCCTGTTGATACGGTATGGAATAAGGTTGCTTGTAATTCATACAAGTACGGTATGGATTACGGGCATGCAACGCTTAAATATTGGGACGATCACATTGTCTATACAAATGCTTCAAATCTTCTCTACATAGGCGATTCAATACGATACACCAGACCCAAAGCAGAAGGGATAAAAATCAACATAAGCCGTACTAAAATCTGCATGATTAAGAAGCGCAAAGCCACTTGGGAAGATTTTTGGGATCGTTGGTGTAAGGAACAAGGAATTGTTGAATTTAATTAAGGTAACACCATGATAATACTTCCGGTTTCTAATACAACGGTTCAAGAAGGGATGCAGTTAATCCCAATTCAAATAACCAATATTGATGTAAAGCCTAAATATGGTTCTTTTTACAAGGATATGAAATATGATGTAATTTACATCAATGCAAGTGATAGTTGTTTTCTTGTTAAAGATAATGACAATGATCCTGTTTGGGTTATGTTTGGTGATTGTAAATTAGTATGAATTAAGAAATGATAACTTTCCCGATTGAGTTCACCGAGTTCCTTCCCGGGGTCATGCGGGTCATTATTGCCGACACCGTCCTAATTGGACTGAAATACTGGGCCAAGAAGATTGGCGAACCTTTGGAAGATTTTATCGAAGCGGAGGAAAAATCATCGAGCAACGGTTCGACTTTTCAGGTCTATTCCGAAGGGTCTTGTTATCAAAGTATTATTATTACCCGTGAAACTTCTTTAACTACGTTGATCCATGAAGCCCTGCATGCCTCGATTGATATTTTAGATCACTACGATATTTACTTCGACCGGACGAATCACGAGATCCTTTGCCGGACACAAGCTGAGATTTTGAACAAGATATTTCCCGAACTTAAAAAACGAAAAATAGAACTAAAATGAAAAACACAGTCTGTTTGCCATTAGAACGGTATCACGAATTATTGGATGCCGAAAAAGAATTGGAAAAGAAATTGGACGACCCAAGACCCGCAACGGTCGTAAGGCATAATCTATTGATGAACACCATCATCCAAACCGATGATGTAGCCGTAAAGGCTCTGGCCGAAATGCTGAAAGAAAAATCGGAAGAGTTAGAAAAGTGTCAAATGGCTCTTGGGAACTTAAAGCGAATGACTACACATGAATTTAAAAAATGGAGAAATGAACATCACGATTGACTGTAAAAGCAAGACTTTGATCCTGAACGGCGAAGTCCTGGTCAGCGATTTAATGGAGTTTATCCGCAGAAATGCGTATTGGGACTGGACAATAACTTACAAAAAATGAAAAGTATAGACGAACAACGCAGAACGGCTTATACTACAACACTTTATTCAAAGAACGAGGTAGATAGGGTGTTTGACGCTTTCGGGGGTCAGGGACTAAATGTGTTAGAGCATTGTACGGCATGGTGTGTTCCACCGATTGACTACATCCCCATACTGAAATGGTTTGATAAGCATTATATTCAATCCATTGATGATATATTGTATTTGTTGAATGATGCAATAATCAGTACTCCAATGACAGTTGGGGATATTTTTAATGCCTGTTTTGAAATCCACAACGATCAGAAGAATGATCTTAGGGTGGATCTTTACAGGTTATGGGAGTTGTCTCGTTGTGGCGAAGGAAAGTCCGCTGGGGTGATGGCAAAGAAAATCAAACAGTTATCCGGTGACTTAAACACGAAAGTTGTGTTCAGCCACAAGCAAAGACGGCTTATCAACCATTTGTACGAATCGTTGCATCCTGAAATTGCAACGGGCAGTACTATATTTAATCCTCCGTTTGACACAGAACCGAAAGTTGAAATACATGAGGTCAAGTGTGGCTTTACTAATTCCTGCCGGAATCGTCCATATCATTGCTACCTTTGCAACCGAAATCAATCACCCACCCGTAGCCCTGACTGTTTTATGGATTGGTATAGTCCGGCATTCAAGACGGGAGGTGTAGTAACGAGTAATCCGGGTGAAATGATTAGTTCTATTGATTTCAGCCCACTTGGGGGTAATATTTATTACGGACTATTTCATAATCCAAAACCCGGTATGAAAACCGTAAAGGGCTGCGAATACTATTTACATTGTGACCACAAGGGTTGCTTAAATTGTTTTGACAATCCTACACTCAAGGTTACATTAGATGGCTCAATGGGATTTAACTTTAAACCCGTATCGGCTGCGGAAATGGGAAAAACAATACGAAACATTATAAACAAAATCAATATGAACATTAAACTTGATTTGAAAGCCATGCAGGTAGAAGCCGATGGCAAAAAGTACAAGATCACCGAGATCGAAAAGGAACTTACATTAGAAGATTGTATAAAGGATAATAGGTTCTATATGAAACTGAGTGGATGGGCCACTATATCAGGAAATCTAATGCCTACTGAAGCCATTGCCTATAAAGTCCTTTTGTACGGCCTTCTTCAGTCAGTAGCCTATAAACTGAACTGTGGTGATTTGCGGAATCGTGGCTATGCTATCATGCCTAACAGAGATAAAGGAGTTGATGATTATGTGCATGGCTATTTTGAAATCTGTCTGGTAACAGGAGATTCCATTTACCCACTCTTTCGGACTGAAGAATTGGCAAACAAGGCCATCCGTATTTTCGAGAACAGTAAGTTTGACCTAAAAAAGTTGTTCCAATGAAATATAATTGGGTATGTTTGTTTTGTGATACAGAATTTGAAGTCGAAGAAGGGGTTAGTGGAGAATGCCCTAATTGCCATAAAAAATATGAATGGGATTTTGACGGTGATTATGGCGAAGATTCTGTTTACACAGTATGTTGGTATAATGAATGAAACCACAGGCAATCAACATAACGGCTGACTTTAAGTCCAATCCAAAACAGGGGTTGGCTATGAAATACCTGTTAGACGAAATCGTCACAGACTTAGTATTCGGAGGCGGGGCTGGCGGGTCGAAGAGCTTTACTATGTGTGCTTGGTTGATTATTTCCTGTCTTCGTTACCCCGGAACCCGTTGGCTGATGGGTCGGTCTAAACTTAAATCCTTACAGGAAACCACTTTAGTTACCTTTTTTGATGTCTGTCAACAATGGCACATCGAACCCGAAACACACTTTCGGTACAATTCTAAAAGCAATGTGATTTCCTTCAACAAGGAATACGGGGGGTCAATCATTCTTCTGAAAGACCTTTTTTCTTATCCGTCCGATCCCGACTTCGATTCATTAGGGTCTTTAGAGATAACCGGAGCGGGGGTTGATGAGGCAAGCCAGATTTCAGCCAAAGCCCGTGAGATCATCCGGTCAAGGATAAGGTACAAATTGGACAATTTCTGTCCAAAATGCGCCCAACCAAGAACCGTTCCCTTAGATGAGAACGGTCGCTGGAAGTGTTCTTGTGGGAATTATACCAAAGGACTTGTGCCTAAAATGTTAATGACTTGTAACCCGACAAAAGGATGGTTATATCAGGACTTTTATAAACCCTGGAAAGACGGCACGCTTCCTCCGAACAAGAAATTTATCCAAGTCCTTGCCAAAGACAACAAATATACCCAATCGTCTTATCTTGAAAATCTTGAAGGACTGACCGGAACAAACCGGGAACGATTACTTGAAGGATCATGGGAATACGATACTGACGACTGGAACCTGATCGAATACGATGCCATTCAAAACTGTTTTTATACTCAAGTCCCCGGTGGAGAACGAATAATTACTGCCGACATTGCCCGTCAAGGAAGGGATAAAACAGTTATTGGGGTTTGGAACGGACTTCGGCTTGAATATATCTATACGAAAGATAAAAACTCAATCCCCGAAGCGGTTGAAATGATAAAAGATGCCATGAAAAGACATCAGGTTCATATCCATAATGTCTATTTAGATCAGGACGGCGTAGGTTGTATAACACCTGAAACAAAAGTATTTACCCCGAACGGTTGGATCATGGGGTCTGAACTAAAACCGGGTGACGAGATATTTTCAAAGCAAAATGATTTTCTTTGTACGGAGAAAATAATCTCTATCGAAAACAGAAAAGCAAATATTCTTCAATCCAGAGACGGCTACGAATTTAGCGAAGGTCATTTGTTGCCATCCAGAACAAGGTTAAACCATCCTTCGTTTGTTCGGAATTGGGAAGATACCCTAAAACTGAAATGGATTATTCTTGATAATAAATCAAAGTGGGAAGGCACACCTTTTAGGTTCATACGGGAAAACACTTTAAAGAAGCAACCGCATGGAGGATTTCAAATCATAAAGAACGGTGTTGATCTTTCCGATATTGACTTTGCCAGGTTCATGGGTTGGTATGTTTCAGAAGGAAATTTGGATGAAAAGTATATTTGTATAACTCAGTCTGTAAAAAGTGATGACGTTCAGGAAATCCGTGACGTAATCAAGGCTTGTGGATTTAGTTCATACGAAAAGATCAGCAAGGCAGGTGAAATCATGTTTCAATTCGGAAACAAGAACATAAGGGAATTTATAGAATCAGAATGTTACCCCGGTAAACGGGACGCTATTCATATACGGGTTCCAAAATTGATTAAGAATGGAACTAAAGAAGTCATTGATGCTTTTCTTGATGCCTACCGAAAAGGTGATGGGTATATCCATTGCGGAAATAGGTGCTATATAACATCAAGTCGGGGATTGGCTGAAGACTTATTGGAAATGATTTTTAAGATCGGAAAATATGCAACCATACGGATTAAACACAAAGCAGGAAGCAAAAGTACTATTCATGGTAGAGAAATCACAAGAACAACGGACTGTTTTCTAATCGCTGAATATAAAGATCATGCTATTGGTATTCGTGGTGGGGCTATGTCTGAACGATTTGGTGATGTGATTAACCTACATATTTCAGGTGAATCAAAACTTTTTATGGTAATGATGCCGGACGAAAGAAGTTTTTGGGTTCATAATGGTGGGGTTCTTGATTACCTTGACGGGGCAAACGGAATCGTAAACAATTCGCCTCCGGTTTATGTTGAATCGGAGAAGGAAAATTTTGGAAATTTGAAAAGTCAATTAGGATATTGGCTTAGTGAATACATGAATCAGGGCAAAATTTATATCCGACCGGATGAACACCGTGATACGATTGCACAAGAATTAGAATGGCTAAGGCGCAAGAACGCAGATAACGACATGAAATACTATACGCTACCCAAAAGCGAGATCAGGGAAAACCTGGGGCGTAGTCCTGACTTTTTGGATATGATTACCTTTAGAATGTTGCCAATTATATCGGATGGATGTTTATACTTGTGATATGCTTAAAGAAGATTTAACCATTGAGCACGTTTTCGGAACCATTGTTCCGGCATGGTACAGGATTGCGTTTCACGATCCGCTTAATCAGGAAATAGCACTTGAACGTGGTGAAGCCTGTCGTACCTGTGAACACCTGAATCATTTTGCCTTGTCGAAAAAGCATGGGAAGAAATGCGGAATTTGCGGTTGCCCGATCATCGCTCTGGTCAGGAGTTCAGATAAATCGGGTTGCAGGGGTGGTAAGTGGAAAAGATGAAATTTAGTTTGCAATTCTAAAAAACTTTGCTATATTTGTCCTACTTTGCTTTCAGATGTTGTTTTTAGGGTTCAAAGGGGCGTTATCTTCTCAGGTTCGCCCCTTTGCTTTACCCCCTATTGACACATCAAAATAATTTAGCGTATCTTTGGATTCAGGTTTATGATCTTGGTCGATCTTAATTTGAATGATTATGGCAGATATAGTCTGTTCTACCCAATGTACTACTTGGATTGACGCCAGTGCGTTTCCGACAAGTTGTGCATCGGTGGATTTCGGTTTTCCGTCTATGCTGATACTTGCCGATCCTGCGACCGTCTTTTCCTTTGCTTCGGACAACCTGGTTCCTACGGTTGCCGAATTTACGACTGCCGGGAGTGATATTTTTATCATTTCCGACATCGCCAATGGGGTGAAGATGCCATCCGAACGGCAAGAGATCACGGGTGCGGACACACCGGACAACCTACCCGAAGTCATTTCCGAAACTGCGGGTATCAGTGGTAATATCGTTTGGTTCAATCTGACCACTTTGAACGATATTGAAAGGCTGAATTGCTACAAACGTCTGAAAATGTGGTACGTCACTAACAAAGGTTGGTGCTTTGGCGGGCTTACGGGCTTCACCATTCCGAACTACATTTCAGATTGGATTCATGAAGGCTACGGGGGAAGAGCGAAAATTCCTTTCGAGTTTAAGTGGGTAAAACTGGCTGCTACCACTACGGGCGCAGCTCTAGATTTAACGTATCTTGATCTGACGAACTGATGACACTGACGGACGAACAAATTAAGGAACGAATTTTACGTCCCGAACGTGCCGATGACATCCATGAGGGGAAAAAACTTCAGGATGAAATGAAGGTTCACGTTACGGGCGAGGGGTATAAAGATGCTTTGGCACGAACGATGGGTAAAGAACGAGCCGTTGAGTTCGGATTGACCCGTGAACTACGCCAGCCCGTAACGCTGTTCCTGACCAAGAAAATAAAAGACGAACTCTCCCGGTGGAAAAATACCCAGGGAACAAGAAAGACTTATCGCTTCGGGGATAAAATCGAGATCGAATCCGACTTTCGTAAACTTCTTGAAACGGTTTGGAAGAACAGTTCGATAGAAGATTACGCCTACTGGATGAACGATGCCATCTATACCGACTTCAACGGGTTCGCACTTGTAGAAAACCCGGCCAAGACCGAACAGGGAATCATTAAAGACGGAATACCGTCAAAAGAAACTCCCAAGCCGTATATCATCTTTAAAGCTATCGAGGATGTCCATGACTTCAAGCAGAACGGACGTAAGGTAGAGTATTTAATTTTAAACTACGGAAGCCGGACAGTCGGAAAAGAAAACATCACCCAAACACTCTTTAGGGTACTCGATGACGAAAAGGACGCAATATATTATATAGAGAACCTCGACGTCAAATTAGACCCCGAAAACAAAGTTATCTATAATGTCTTAGGATATGTCCCGGCTATTCAAATCGGGGATCTTCTGTATTCTACTTTAAACGACAATATCAAGACTTCGTGCATTCACCAGGTCCAACCTCAGTTAAACGATTACATGACCCGTCATGCCGAGCACGTTTCTTCGGAGGTTCAGCACGCCTATCCTATCTTAGCAATAAAGGGAACGAAATGTAACTATATCTCCCCGGAAGGCTATGCTTGTTCCAAAGGAAAGATAATGAACGCCGAACGACAAGAAGTAAATTGTCCACGTTGTAACGGAAACGGGGCGGTAGTCATTCGGAACGCTTCGGAAGTGGTTATCATTCCAGAACTTGATAAACAAGGCAAAGCCTACGATCCAGGGAGTGTCGGACAGTATATCGTTCCGCCTACGGAAATACTCGAACACCAAGCAAAAGAATTAGACGCACTTGAAAGCACCATTTTATATTCAGGAACAGGGATCGCAAAGGCACTGGCTAAATCTTCGATCCAGACCGCTACGGAGATCGTTCTTAACATTAAGCCGCTCGAAGATAAGATTTCCTCGATACTCGACAACATAGAAGCCGTTGAATCTTTCTTGACGGATGCCATCGGTAAAATGATCTACAAAGACATTTATAAGGGTTGTGAAATCTACTACGGGCGCAAACTAAACATCAGGGATGAGAATTTAATCCTAAATGAGATCGAGCAATCTAAGCGTGCCGGGAT
>Ga0172379_10001181_pt1 | contig 54964 bp, 47 predicted proteins | sample GrowelOW334metaG_FD_119756 | JGI IMG/M metagenome (GOLD analysis project Ga0172379, IMG submission 119756) | Groundwater microbial communities from an aquifer near a municipal landfill in Southern Ontario, Canada - Groundwater well OW334 metaG | ecosystem: Environmental > Aquatic > Deep... | reverse complement strand
TTGAACCAATTCTGCTTGTTTGATACAATCTTTGCCATAGGTCATTCCTTTCAATTAGGTTATAGTTTTGTACTGGATTCGTATTATAACCGTTGAATGAATGACCTACATATTATCTAAACATGTTTTTATTAGTTATTATTTTCCCAGACGACGAGGCCAGGCTCGTAAGGTTCTGCCAAATCTTCGTGTTTGGGCAGGACTCTAAGAGCGAAGCCGCATTTGCCGCTGCGTGAACATTTTATCATACCAGTGAACATATAACCATTTTCTTTTTTGGCCGCGGCATCGTTTGTCATTTGCTTAATGCTGCCGTGGTTGATATTTCCCCAGGAGTCAACGCTGCCGTGGTATATCTGCACAGAAACATCGTCCGGACTGAGTTTGCCGAGGCCTACAGTGGCGGTTATTTGCAGGTCGGCACCGACTTCGAGCGCGCCTGCGCTGCCGTTGAGAGGTTCAAAGTTTTTGCCTACACGAACCTGGACATCGACATCGTCAATTTTTACGCTGCTCCATTCCTGACGCAGTCTGTTCTTCCAATTAGCAAGGCTTTTCGCCTTTTCCATACCGGAATCCACAAAGGATTCCCAGGTATGGGCGGCGGGTTTGTAGAATCTGCTGGTATATTCGGCGACCATTCTGTGGGTGTTGAAGCGAGGAGCAATCCACTTAATGGAGTTTTTCATTCTGTGTATCCAGGCACGCGGGAGATTGTCTGCAGAGCGAGTATAGAAGAGCGGAACAATTTCATTTTCAAAGAGATTGAATACCGCTTCTGATTCTACTTTGTCCTGATAATCGTAATCATCATAAGTTTCGCCAGCGCCGATGACCCAGCCGCCGTTGAGGGTGTAGCCTTCGCACCACCAGCCGTCGAGCGTGCTTACGTTCATAGCTCCGTTCATCGCGGCTTTCATACCGCTTGTGCCGCTGGCTTCCATCGGGACGCGCGGGTTGTTGAGCCAGATATCAACGCCCTGAACCATATAGCGGGCGATGTCAATGTTGTAATCTTCGAGGAAAACAAGCCTTCTTCGGACATCGTTTCTTGAAGCGAAGTGAATGAGCTGTCTGATGATTTCCTTGCCCTGCTGGTCGTTGGGATGAGCTTTACCGGCGTAAATAATCTGCACAGGTTTGTCTGTTTTATTAAGAAGTTTTATAAATCTTTCGGTATCTTTCAAAAGCAGGTTGCCTCTTTTGTATGTGGCAAACCTTCTTGCGAAACCTATGGTAAGGGCTTCGGGGTCGAGAACTTCCTCTGCCCAGCCTAATTCGGTATGGTAAGTGCCCCGCCTTTGCATTTGCGCTTTTACCTGCTTTCGGACGAAGCTAATCAGATTTTCCTTGTTGCGCTGATGAATGCGCCACAACTCCTCATCCGGTATCTGGTCAACGGCGCCCCAGAGCGATTCTTCGGCGATTTCCTCAGCCCAGTTAAAGCCGAGGTATCTTTCGTAAAGCGAATTCAGCTCCGGCGCGATAAAAGTTTTTGCGTGTATTCCGTTGGTTACAGATTGAATTGGCACTTCCGCGGCGGGCAGTTTAGGCCACAGTTCAGCCCACATAGAACGTGAGACTTTGCCGTGAAGTTTGCTTACGCCGTTTTTGTACGCGCTTGTTCTCAGGGCAAGTACGGGCATTTTAAATGTTTCGCTGTCTTTGTCTGCATTTACTCTGCCCATAGCGAGAAACTGATTTTTATTCAGGCCGAGCGACGGAAAGTACTGGCCAAAATATTTAGTCATAAGTTCAGGCGTAAATTCATCGTTGCCTGCCTTGACCGGCGTGTGAACGGTAAAGATATTGCTTAATTTTGTCGCTTCGAGCGCCTCATCGAAGGTAAGATTTTTCGTTGAGCAAAGATGTCTGATTCTTTCCAGCGCCATAAACGCGGCGTGTCCTTCGTTCATATGGCAGACGGAAGGCTCATATCCCATCGCTAAAAGGGCTTTATGTCCTCCGATGCCGATAAGTATTTCCTGCTGGATTCTCAATTCTGAATCGCCTGAATAAAGAGCGGATGTAATGAGCCTGTCCTGCTCTGAATTGGCGGCGACGTTTGTATCTAATAAAAACAGTTTTACCCTGCCGACGTTCACTTCCCAGATTTGCGCAACAATCTGACGCTGTGGGAAAGCTAATTTAATCGTTAGCGGGTTTTCGCTTTTCTTTTTTACCAGCTCGACGGGCATATTATAAAAATCATTGTCTTCGTAGCGTTCCTGCTGCCAACCGTCTGCGTTGAGGTATTGCCTGAAATATCCTTTTTGATACATCAATCCCATCGCGACGAGAGGCAGACCGAGGTCTGATGCGCTTTTTAGATGGTCGCCGGCAAGTATTCCCAAACCGCCTGAATAAACGGGCAGACATTCGTGAATGCCGAACTCGAGACTGAAATACGCGATGACCGGCTTTTGCGGTTTGTTCCAGACTTTGTCAAACCAGCCAGGCGATGCCATATAATGTTCGAGTTTGTCCTGTGCCTGTTTGAGCTGATATAAATAGCCCTGCTTTGTCGAGAGGTCATTTAGCCTGCTCTGATTGACAGTGCCGAGCATTTTAATCGGGTTGTGGCCTGACTGCTGCCATTTTTCAGGGTCAATCTGACGGAACAGCTCTATAAATTCCGGATTCCACGACCAGAACATATTGTGGGCGATGGTGCGGAGCGGCTGAAGAGCTTCCGGCAACGACGGCAGTACTGTGAAATTGCGTATCTTTTGCATAAACATCCTGTAAAAAAATAGTAGTCAGCAGCCAGTAGTCAATAGTAAGTAGTCGCAACTACAAACCCTATACTCTGTACCCTACTTAATCGTCATTTTTGTGCGATTGCTTAATTATTGTATTGAAATAGTTTGGTTTATTATGGGACTTTGATATAAAATCCCTGTGCATTATTGTTCTTGACAGGTTTGCGTGGTTCTGGCTATGATGCCTGGCTGTAGACTGTTGGTTCACAAAGGGTAAAAACAATGATTGTTGACTGTCATACGCATATAAGCTGCCCCGGCAGCAAGATAACGCCGGATGACCATTATGCCTCGTCGGGGACGGTTGATGCCTGCATAATTTTAGCGTCGGCGGACAATACGAATCAGCAGAGCAACAGACAACTGAGCGATTATGTCGCCCGCAATCCCAAAAAGATGTTCGGCTTTGCCGCGGTGAACCCACTCACTGACGATGTATCTGTCAAATACTGGGCAGCGATTAAAAGTAAAATGAAACTTTGCGGCGCGGTTCTTTACTGCTGCGGCGAAGGGTTTCATCCGGCTCACAGCAAGGCTATGCAATTTTATGAAACGGCTGAAGAATTAAATCTGCCATTATTTTTCCATAATACCGCGCCATTTTCTCCGGAGTCGGTTCTCGATTACGCAAGGCCCTATCTTTTGGACGAAATCGCCCGCAGATTTAAGACGCTTAAAATTATCATCGGCTCGATGGGCAGACCTTTTGTTTCCGAGACGATATGTATGATGGCCAAACATGAAAATGTTTTCGGCGATTTGACGATTGACCCGGATAAGGTTTGGGAAGTTTATAATATCGTTCTTGCCTCTTATGAAAATGAGGTTCTGGGTAAATTGTTTTTCGGGTCCAGCCAGCCCATCGGGAAAGCGCAAAGCTGTCTTGAAACTCTTTTGGGCTTTAACAAGCTGCTTTCGGATACGAATCTGCCGGTTGTGCCGCGTGAAAAAATAAGGGAAATTGTCGAACGCGACACCTTGAGCATTCTCGGAATAGAGCATTAAGAGCTTAAAATTCGAAGCACTAAATTCTAAATCCGAAACAAATTCAAAACTCAAATTTTTCAAAGGCTCAAAACACCATTTATGCGAATAATTTCCGGCATAAAAAGAGGATGAATAAAACAGCTAAACGGGTGATATTATGAAGAAACTTGAGGCCGTTATTTTAGGGGTTGCTTTTGCCCCGGCACCGATATTGTTTTGCTTGGCACTGATTGTAAGTTTTTGTTTTTTTGCCGGGCTACTAACGGATGCAACTGGGCCATATCTGGCACTTACAGCATTGGGAGTCGGTATAGTTATAAACATTATTTTTCTTAAAAAATGGGTACAAAAAGCATATCAATTGAACAATAAGGCAATTATAGCTCTATATGCTTTTTACTCGATGATAGCCTTCGGCGTTTGTATGGGAATACCTTTGTTTAATTATATTTTGGGGATAATGGCTGGAGTTTATATTATCCGAAAGATGTACTATTTGAAAGCAGATGAAACAGAATACATACGTAATATTAAAAAGACTGCGATGTTTACAGCAGCCGTTATGTTAGTTTTATGCTGCCTGATGGTATTGTTGGGGCTTGCCGGAAAAGTTAATGGCAAAGATTTTGAAGTTTTGTTCAAATCATTATTTGGTCTGACATTTACCATAAATACCGCTGGATTTGTCAGCATAATCTTTTTCGGAGCCTGTGCTATGGTTTTATTACAGTACTGGCTGACGAGACTATCGGCAAAAATAACTTTTAAACTATCGAGGTAAATTTTGCGAATAATTTCCGGTATAAAAAGAGGAATGAAACTGCTGCCGCCAAGCGGCGATACCACCCGGCCGATTATCGACCGTGTGAAAGAATCCATTTTTGATGTTCTATACAAATATAATCTCATCGAAAACAGACTTGTCGCGGATTTGTTCTGCGGCACAGGTTCGTTCGGCCTTGAGGCACTGAGCAGAGGAGCAAAGCGGGCTGTTTTTGTTGACTCCGATAAAGGCGCAATTGAAATACTCAAAAAAAATATCGCAAAAGCGGATTTTACCGCGCAATCAGATGTTATCTGCGGCAATGCTTTTAAAGTCGGGGGGCCAAACTGGAGCGATGAAAAATTCAGCCTGATTTTTGTTGACCCACCATACGCGATGAGTGTTGACACCGGCGAAAAGTCGCAACTCGCAGAGCTTTTACTGCTTTTGGTTCAACAGGTGGCAATGGATGGCCTTGTGATTGTTCGCACGGAAAAAGGCGTAAAGCTTCTCGACAGTTATGGCGATTTGCGGATAATAGATAATCGAATATGGGGCAGAATGAGCGTTAATTTTTTAGCGTTAAGAAAAAATGACGAATAAGCAGGCTGCAATACGAATAATTCATTCGCTTGGCAAGGCGGGGTTTGAGGCACTGCTGGCCGGCGGATGTGTGCGCGATACGCTTTTAGGCAAAAAACCAAAAGATTATGATGTCGCCACGAATGCAACGCCGGGGCAAATCTGCAAACTTTTCAGACGCACAATAAAAGTCGGCGCAAAATTCGGCGTAATCATAGTTTTAATCGACGAGCATCAAATCGAAGTCGCTACTTTCAGAGCCGATACGGGTTATACCGACGGCAGAAGGCCGGATAAGGTGAGTTTCACCTGTGCAAAGGAAGATGCCATACGCAGGGATTTTACAATCAATGGAATGTTTTACGACCCGCTGAAAAAAGAGGTAATCGACTATGTCGGCGGCAAAGAAGATTTAAAACGGAAAATCATCAAAACAATCGGCAAGGCTGATGAGCGATTCAGCGAAGATTATCTGCGAATGTTAAGAGCGGTTCGTTTTGCTGCTCAGCTCGATTTCGAGATTGAGAAAAGCACGCTGGCAGCGGTTAAAAAACACGCCGGCAGCATAATGAAAATCAGCGGTGAAAGAATAGCCGCTGAACTTGAGTCGCTATCGGCGGCTAAAAAACGAAAAAAAGGCATCGAACTGCTCATCGCAACCGGTCTTGCAGAGCGGATTTTCCCGGTGTTTGGTAAAACAGGCGTTGCTGAATCAGCGGTGCAGATTTTCGACTTTATGCCTGCAAAAATTTCGTTTGAACTTTTTGTTGCCTCGATTTTTTCGACCCGCAGTACCGCGGAGACAATGGAAAGTCTTAAAATTTTAAAGCTCAGCGGCAGTCAGATTAAACATATAAAATTTTTACTTGAATGCCGGGGCTATTTACTGAACAGCCTCAATCTTGCCGAGTTGAAGCTGATTGTTTCCGAACCGTATTTTGAGGATTTATATTCTCTGCAAAAGGCAATTTGCAAACTAACCGGTCTGAGCATCAGCCCCCTGCTGTCGATTCGCAGGCGTGCAAAGGCTCTTGCTGGAACGGAACTTCGACCAAAACCGCTGCTGAACGGCAATGAGTTGATGGCTCTTGGCGTTTTGCCCGGCAGGCAGGTCGGAATCGCGTCGCGGGAGCTTTACATAGCTCAGCTTTCCGAAGAAACCACGACAAAACCACAGGCCATAATCTGGATTCGTGATTGGCTGAAAAACCGCTGATTTTATGCCAATTTAGGCTGAATTGGGGCTTGCAAATCGGATAATGGTTTGTTATTATACTGTTGATACGGGGCCATAGCTCAGTTGGGAGAGCGCTTGCATGGCATGCAAGAGGTCGCAAGTTCGAATCTTGTTGGCTCCATTTAATAAGCCCTTTAAAACAATAAGTTATAAGGGCTTTTTCTTTCAATAATTATAGACACCATCACCGGTACTTTCGCCATAACTTGTCATTTGGCTTATCGCACCATCACCTGTCCGCTGTCTGCAACGAGCGTTTGGCCAGTGATGGTTCTGGCTTTTTCGGAACACAAAAACACCACGGCATCGGCAATATCCTGGCCTTTTATCTCTCGCTTGAGCGCGGTTTTGTTGACGTAATACGGTATGACTTCTTCTGGCGTTATGCCATATTTTTTCGCGCAGACTTTTATGTATTCAGGATTCCAAATTTTTGAACCTTCGAACACATTTCCCGGCGCAACACAGTTGACACGGATGCCGAATTGGCCCAGTTCCACCGCCCAACCGCGTGCGATGTGGAGTTCGCCGGCTTTGGTGGCGTTGTATGAGGTATTATCCCTGCTTGCGTCAAGGCCTGATTTTGAGCTGATATTGATAATGCTGCCGCCCATACCCTGTCTAATCATTATTCGCGCAGCGGCCTGTGCCACCAGCATATAGCCGGTGAGGTTAATCTCAAGCGCGAGGCGCCACTTATCAACCGGCAGATTCACCAGAGGATAGGCTGGGGCAATACCGGCTGCGTTGACAACAATATCAAGACCTCCCCACCGTTCTATCAGCGATTCAAAACCAATGCAGACATCTTCCTCACTGGTAACATTACAATTGACAGCCATAGCGAATATTTTCGGCAGCTCATTTTTTATCATCGCCAATGTTTTATTTGCGGCGGTCATATCAATATCGGCAATGGCGACCATCGTGCCCGCCCGCGCAAGGCCGATGGCAATGCTTCTGCCAAGCCCGCTTCCGCCGCCAGTAACGAGAGCGACGCGATTTTTTAATTCGCCGTTTGAGCCGCCGCAGACAAGCTGCCTGCGGAAAGCCTCGGCCTCCCAGTTTTTGATGAAATCGGCCTGACGCTTCGTAAGAACATTCACCCCGCCCAACATCGCGGCATTTGTGCGAATAAATAATGACGCGGCAATAATGTCATTGACAATCGGGGCAGTTTTTTCATCGGCGCTGACAAAAAGGCCAACACGCTTTAACAAAAACGCAGCGGCCGGTTTTTGCCCCCTGCCTATCTGAGTCTTCAACCTTGTCGCAATTTTCCCAGCATCACATTTTTCAAACCACAGCGGCGTACCATTGGCATACACCAGTTCATCCGGCGACAACACTCCAACAGACAGCAATTTGCCGGCGTCCTTACATGCCATAAAACCGGCGATAGTATCATTCATAAAAAAATGCACCGATTCGTATTTTCCAGTCGCGTCAAAGACAGCCTTGCGAACAGCTAACTTCGCGGACGTTATTGTATCCTGTGAAACAGTTATTTTTTTTGACGCTTTGGGCTGTTTGAGATTTTTTGACAATATCCCAATCGCTTTATGTACCAATTTAATCGCAGAATCCGGACTGTGCGAAGCGACAAAAAGGCCGTGCTTTTCTAACAGCATTATCTGTGGCTTGCGACCATAGCGACTCTGGTAGTCGCTGACCAATTTGAACATTTCCCTGCCAAGCATAAACCCAGGGTCGATATACGGCACCCACAGCAACGGATATTTTTCACAGGCAAACATTTTTCCCACTATCGCTTTGCCATTTTTGGCATTCACATAAGCGCCTACAACCACCGGATGTAAATGTATAACGCAGTCATCGAGCATCGCGTGCAGATGCGCCTCGACGGAAGGCCGTGCGCCTGATTTTATATCGTCATCACAGCACAGCCCAAGCCTATTGACAACTTCCACTTCACGGGTATTGACATCGAGCTTTGCCAGCAACGGGTCTTTTACGACTCCCAGAACAGAATTGATGTTCATTCGCCGCCAGCCGTCCTGCTCATTCATATCTTTAAGAGCTGTGCCGCTTGCCTTGATGTACATATACCTGCCGTCGGCGGTTTTGACGGACGTATTTCCGCCGCCGCCCTGCACAAGCAAAGTGTCTCTGCCAACCACGTTTGAAATCTTTATTAGTTCAGCAAGCGCCTTATCAATTTTTGAAGCTGTTTTTGCCATAATACATCATTTCCTTTTGCTCAACACAGCCGCCTCATATTGCCTGACGGCCTTTAGCCAACTTAATCCGGTTTCAACATTATTTTTTTGACAGTAGTAATCCCACACAATCCCAAACGGCAGCTGCTTAATCTCCTCAAGCAGCAGCAGTCGTGCAGTGTAGTCGCCGTTTTGTTCGGCATCTTTTAGTTTATCGGTCGGTTCGAGCATCGCTATAAGCAACGCCTTCAGCATCGCCCGCGCACCGATAGCCCATGCCGCAATGCGATTGATGCTCGCATCAAAATAATCCAGCCCGATATGCACACGGCCAAGATACCCGCCTCGCACAATCTCCTGCGCAATCGCTTCGACCTCATCAGAAAGTATCACGACATGGTCGCTATCCCAGCGAATTCCTCTGCTGACGTGCAGAAGCAGCTCATCGACATACATAAGCACCGATGATATTTTGTCCGAGATAGTTTCTGTCGGATGAAAATGCCCCGAATCAAGACACAGCAGAATATTGTTTTTCATCGCATAGCCCATATAAAACTCGTGCGAGCCGACGACGTAGCTCTCAGAGCCTATGCCAAAAAGTTTGCTTTCCACCGCATCGAGCAGAAATCGTTTGTCTAATTTTTTATGAAGTATGCTGTCAAGCGAAGCACGCAGACGTTCGCGAGGCGCCGCTCGGTCTATTGGCGTATCCTTATATCCATCTGGAATCCAAATATTGTTAACGCAGGGACTGCCAAGCTGCCTGCCCATATACTCGCCAATTTTACGGCAGGCGATACCATGCTCAATCCAGAATTTGCGAATATCCTCATCTTCGCTTGCGAGCGTAAAACCTCCGGCCGCTTTTGGGTGCGAGAAAAATGAGCCATTAAAATCCAGCCCGAGCTTATTAGATTTCGCCCAGTCCACCCAGCCACTGAAATGCCGCGGCTCAAGCTCGTTGCGATCAACGCGTTTGCCGCCTGTTTCGGAATAAATCGAATGGACATTAACCCGATGTTTGCCGGGAATCAGCGAAAATACTTTTTCAATATCCTTCCGCAACTCGGCTGCGTTTCTGGCACGACCAGGATAATTACCCGTCGCCATAATACCGCCGCCGGTAAGCCCCTGGGACGACTCAAATCCGCCAACATCGTCTCCCTGCCAGCAATGCAGCGAGATGGCAACCCTGCTCAATGCGGTCATCGCCTTATTGATATTGACACCGAATTTTTCATATTGTTCACATGCATAATTAAATGATTTTTCAGAGCTTTTCATTGCTACGCCTTTCGGGAAAAATTTTCTTAAAATCAGCTTCTCTGCGAATGGGTATACACCGCATTCGCCCCTTTAAGAAAAATCGGTACAAACGGTTTCAGTTCTGCGGCATCAAACGAATCGACAAACTTGTTGCCTGGGCTGTTCATTTCAGTTCCAACGATTATCAGTAAGCCCCTGCGTTCGGCCAGTTCAACGACCGCATAAAGATTCGCCAGCTTTTCATCCTTGACTCCCGGCGTGTAGTTGCGGTCAGGAATAATATTCAGTGCCGCTGCCCCTGTGCTAATTGCGACATCGGCAAGTTCTTCAATAGCCTTTTCGCCTTCGCTTGTGCCGTCCAGCCATGTAAGTGTCGGAATGCCGCCGGCTTCAAGGATAAATTTGTTCATATCGGCCATCGTCGGAAACAAGCCGCCATCCGGCTGAACATATCCTATGCCGCCGCGTTTCATTGTTTTTGTGCGAATCTCGTTGAGAATTTTTGCCCCTTCCGGCAGCTGGAGTTCTGCCGCATTTGTCCCAAGTTTTTGCGTCCAAAAGTGTGAAAGCGCTGCAGCATCATCAAAATGTTGCTGCGCTTTGCGTGCATATGCAAGGCAAATATGCCGCTCGGTCGCGTTGCCTGCCGGAGTCAACGGCAGCACATCCTTTTCGTAATTCAGCTCAACAGGCGACAGATATGCATTGACAAGGCCAATTAAATCACGATTGCGCTGCTGAGCGGTATTAAACAACTTCATTTGAAATTTTTTTAGCGAAGGTATAAGCGTCCCTTTTGGAAAACCCACACCCATATGATATGCGATGCCCGGCTCACCCGGTGAATTGATTACCCTTGTCGCGAATTCCGGCACAAAAACTCTGCTCTCCATTCCCGCACAGGCTTTCAAACCAAGCATTTTTGCCGCCGCCAGAAATTCATCGGCGCCATCGAGCACATCAAAATCGACAACTCCCGCCGCCGCAAGGCCGCTCTTTTTCGCCAGCCACGCGAATTTGCTCGGCGAATAACCGTAGGTATTGTATGAAAAAAATGTATGACAATGCAAATTGACAAAATTCGATACCGGCGGCAGTTGGACTTCACCATTCTGCGCTTTTTCCCAAAGCTTTTTTAATGCTTCGCTGCGTACAGCAGCATCAAAACTATCAAGCTGGTATTCTAACTGTTCTATTTTTTTCATATTTTTTAGCGTCCCATCGCCTTTTTATACTGTTCATCCCACGCTTTGACATTTTGCGGCGTATATGTCTTCAACTCAATACTTCCGGCAACCAACTTTCTTCCCTGTTCAACCGTCTGTATCTGGTCAGTAGCGATTGCCTGCATCACAATATTGCCCAACGCCGTCGCTTCCGCAGGTCCGGCGATTACTTTTTTATTGATAGCGTCAGCCGCAAACTGACACAGTAACTCATTTTTTATTCCACCGCCAACAATATGCAGCGTTTCAATTGTATCGCCGATAGTATCCTCAAGCATCTCTATAGTCTTACGGTACTTTATCGCAAGACTTTCAAGAATGACTCTTGCCATCTGCCCTTTGTCGCTGATGATATTTTGCCCTGTCGAATTCAGGTAGGCATTGACCTTTGCAGGCATATTGCCCGGCGAAAAGAATTCGCTATGGTCAACGTCGATGAATGCGGCGAACGGCTTTGCCTTTGTCGCCTCCTTAGCAATATGATCGTATGACAGTTCTGTGCCTTCCCGCTGCCACTGCCGCCGGCATTCCTGCAAAACCCATAGCCCCATTATATTTTTTAAAAGCCGTATCGTATTGCATACGCCGCCTTCATTAGTAATCTCATAGCCAAAACTTTTGTCATTGATAATGGCCCTGGGTATCTCCACCCCCATCAGACTCCATGTCCCGCTTGAAAGATACGCCCATTTGCCGCCGCTGGCAGGCACTGCCGTAACCGCGCTTGCCGTGTCATGCGAACCAATAGCGATAACAGGGATACCGCCCGCGTCAAGCTCCTTGGCAACAGCATCAGTAAGTTTGCCCACCACTGTTCCAGCCTGCACTACTTCAGGCATAATCCGCATCGGCAGTGAAAGCCTGTCAAATATTACTTTTGACCATTGCCCCGTGTGCATATCCATCAACTGCGAAGTGCTTGCAAGCGTATATTCCGCGTACTGCCTGCCGCACAAATTATACGACACAAGGTCGGCCATAAAAATAAGTTTCTCTGCTTTTTCCAATGGCGGTGTTTTTGCCAGTCTTGCCGCCAAAAGCTGATATATCGTGTTAAAGAGCATAAACTGCAGGCCGGTATTTTCGTAAATCTCGCGTTTGGGCATAAACTCAAATGACTTTTCGAACATCCCGCTGGTACGACCGTCGCGGTAATGGTAAGGGTTTTCGATAAGCTTGCCTTTTTCATCAAGCAGCCCATAATCGACTCCCCATGTATCAACCCCTATGCCGCACACCTGTCCACCTGCCTGCTTGACGGCCTTGCCTATGCCGGTCTTTACCTCAGAAAAAAGCTTTGCGAAATCCCACCGCAGCAAACCTTCCTGCACAATGGGGCCATTGGAAAAACGATACACCTCTTCGAGCTGAATACTGCCGGCGGAAACGCTGCCTAACATCACTCTGCCGCTTTCTGCCCCTAAATCAACCGCGATGTATTTTTTTTCTAAAGCCATCCAAATCGCCATTCAAATCTATAGAAAATGAGAACTGACCATTTATGTATTATAAATTATGAAATAAATATGTCAAGATATTTCTTAAACTGCCAAACACCATATCTCTTTTTAATATATAGTGTTATATCAAATTTTTATCTAACAATTATTTTATTCTTTGATTTTAGCTTTCTTTTATGGTAATATGTTGGTAGATTATGACATAATATGAAAGGATTATTATGTTTAGTCCCCAAAGAAGAAATCAGATTATGGCCTTGCTCTCCGAGCACACTTTTTATGGCCTTAACCAGTTGGCGCAGGACATTGGCGTTAGTATTTCCACCGCCCGACGAGACCTTGATGGCCTCGAACAGGAGGGGCTTGTCAAACGCACGCATGGCGGCGTTATGATAGTCAGCGGGAGAAACACCCTGCCCGTTTTTAATGACAGACAATCCATAATGTCGTCTGAAAAGGCCGCTATCGGCAGGAAAGCCGCCGCGATGGTTGATGATGGCGACACCATCATTATCGATGGAGGCACAACTCCATATCAGGTCGCCATTCATCTCCAGCAGCGAAAAGTGCAGGTAATTACCAATTCGCTGCCAGTTGCTAATCTTTTTGCCGATTCAACCAATGTACAGCTTATCAGCACCGGCGGCACTCTCTATCCAGGTACCGGCGTTTATCTTGGTCCCTATGCCGAAAATATGCTCAAAAATGTACGAGCACAGAAAGCATTTATTGGTGTTGCCGGCATTTCTCCAGAAGGTTTTTATAATTCCAACGCATTGGTCGTTGAAACAGAAAGACGTATGCTCGAAGCGGCAAGTAAAATCTATATAGTAGCCGACCACACGAAATTCTGCCGCAAAGATTTAGCGTATTTTTGCGACTTCAGCACCGTTGCCACTATTATCACCAACAAGTCCTCATGTCCGACACATCTATTGCAGAAAAACATAGAAAACAAAATTAAGATTATGTACGTTTAGACCAACATAAGAATATCTGCATAAATGCATAGCGAATATTACGAGTACCAGAATTCAATGTACACTCATTGTCTTACTTATTTTTCTTTTCCCATAGACCAACTTCAATAGCCTGAACGCTTGCCTCCTTGTCTTCACAACCCTTTAATCGAATCTCTATAGCTCCGTTCTGCGGCTCGATATTCGGATAGACCTGTTCCATCGCCCTGAAAACTCCTCCCGCCGCTTGCCGTACATCCAAACAATTAGCGGTCTCCTTGCCGTTAATTATCACAGACATCTTTTGCTCTATATTAGTATCTGCAAAAAGCAGCCGTACATAATACGTGCCGGGGCCAACTGTCACATTTGCCCAGAATTCCTTGCCGTGTGCTCCGTATCGATACAACTCCTGATCATGGGTTTTTCCTATATATACGCTTCTGCGATCCGTATACCACGACTTTACAACTGAGTCACTGCCGGGGCCCGAACGTATCACAAATTCCGTACCTGGCTGCCACTTTTTACCGTCTGAACCCACGTAATCCTGTCGGCCGGTAAAACCTAAAATCATGCACTGCGTACTTGTCGACCCACCGCCTTCTCCAAATCCTGTTTCGCCGCTCGCGTCTGAATATTGCAATCCTCGTATATAAATCTTATCACCTTTTGAAACGAGATTCCCCTTACCACTTGCAACAATCTTCAATTCGTGCTTTTCGTTCGCAAGGCCGCTCTTGGAATACAGCACCTGCTCATGCAACAGCTTGGGACTAAAGCAATCAATCAGCGTCAATTGTTTCACACCGTCAATATACACCTCCGCCAATCCGCCTTCCTGGTCAACGCAGCCGACAAGCCGCACCTGATTGCCCTTGAACAAGTAAGTCATGGTTGCACCTTCCGCTATCGCCACATGCATTTTTCCGCCCATCGCATCGTGGTCAACAATTTTCCACTTGCCGCTGAACGTCATAGCCTCATCGGCAACCGCTGTCTGCGGGTCATCACCTTCAACAACAATGCTCTCGCAACCGTCATGTCGAATCTTTACGATGCAGTCGCCATTATCAAGCTTTTTAACCGTGTATCCGCTTGCGTCCGTATCTGTGCGGTTCTTCATCGCCGTGCCGTTAGCGGTTATTGACTTTGGTTCAAATGCCAAGCGGAGCACATCAATCGTTTTCTCCGGTGCATCAAATATTGAGTAGGTGATCTTACCCTTTTCATAAACCACATAGTCGACGACGGACGTGCTGCTTACAATATGATTCTCACGGCTGGCGCCAAATATCTCTGGCCACCACGCAATAGCCTTAAACGCCTGACACAGCGGCCACGGCTGAGCAAGATTGAGCCAGTCGCCGCCTGCAACCACCTTCCCTGTAAGTCCGTCAAGGCAGACGCCGTTTTCCTTGCTGTCATATGTCGCCATCAGCATCATACGTCGCCCAATCTCCCGCATGTGTTCATCGTTGGCAAGTTGGCCGTATCTGATAAATGCCGGCGCATAGGTATACTGACTATATGAAAGCGACGTCCCGCAGCAGCTTGATGACTCCGGAATCGCCCATGCTCCGCTGTACATCTCGCCTTGCGAATCGGGATTAACGCAGTTGCGGTTGAAAATAAGCGTGAGGATGTTTCGCACATCGATTTTCCAGTTACCGAATGCGTCGGTATGGTCCATAATATACTCACACACCCACGGCACCCCCCCTGTCATGACGGCCCCCTCCCCGTCCCAGTAATGCCTTCCCCAGACTTCGTTGTCTGTCCACCTCGGCAGCATCTGGTTTATCACATAGTTCCTGCCAGCGTCTCTTGCCTTCACAATCATCCTGTCTTTGCCAGTATAGCCTATACTTATCAAATCATCCAAAAACTCAGATATGAGAGCGGTAGTTCCGGTCAATTTATCTGACCACATAATGAATTGCGGGTTTGTGTACCGACTCCACGGCGGCAGTTGAGGGTTACTGAAATTACATTTTTCCGCAATCACATCGCCCCAATGCCTGGCTGCGTCGGCATATCGCTGTGTGCCGGTAAGCCGATATGCCCTGAGCATTTCAACTCCCATATATGCGCACAAATCAAGCTGATTCGGCACATCAACGTTGGTACGTTTATACCCTATTCCTTTAATAGGCGTACTTATCGGAAATTTCGGCCAGGGATGATTTGCATCAGTCAGACAATAGTCCAGAATATAATCACAGGTAAGTGGAATATATACAAATGCCAGTGGATCGCCGCTATACGCGTAATACTTCGTCAGACCCTGAATGATGCTCAGCACTCGCTGACTCAAATCACCACACATCCACGGATCAGTCGGCGGAATAGTAATCGTGCCGGATTCGGAAATGCTCCAGTGGGTATTATATACAACGTGCGGCGCCGCCATTACCGCTTTGTCGGTCCCTACCCATGGGTAACGTTTATAAAGCTCTGCAGCTATACGTATCCGCTCATCGAGCTGACCATTTTGCCCTGTGTACCACGGTGCAATTACCCCATACGAATCTGTTACCGCTTTGTGTGCATAGTAATTATCCATGGTTGTAGATGCGGTAGTGACCCTCATTGTGTAAGGAGCCAAAAGCCAAGCAAGACACCATATCAAAATGGGTTTAATTATAAAATTTTCACTCTTCATTGCGTGCAACTCCTAAATTAATATTTTCATGAGACAATAGTATCTGCCTGATGCGATCACCATTGTCGTCCAATGCATACAGTGCCGGCAGAAACGCGACCCAGCCAGCAGCAAGAGAACCGTATACGGGCCACCACCTCATGCTCACCAGTGACGCTGCCATTTTTAGGTGGTAATATCGCTATTACACATATGCGTTTGAGTTCTGTTCTTTATCAGGAGAACGATAATAACTGCGGCAAGGCACTCCATTAGGACGCAACTTGGCATGTAGAAAACAACCCGGCAGCAGTTGTCCCATAGAATCTTGCAATGGTACTCCCTTGAACCATTTTGCCTGACCCTCAAGCAAAACATTCATTCCGCAATCGTATACACTCCTAATACGAAACACACGGCTAACAGATTCCTGTTAGCTCTATAACTATTTATTATCCAAAAATAAATTATCAGTAGACTAAAGATTTTTGTCTTCAACGCTTTTCAGTTAACCAAGCGAGCAGGTTGGCAGCGAAACGCCGTGCAATTGGATCCGTTGTTCCTACTGAAACGCACATCTCGCACACAATAACCCGACCGTTGCCGAGTTTGACTTCGAAAAACGGAGCACGATACTTGCGCATCCAGTTATTTTGGCCAATGTGAGGTTCAATGTAGCGTGTCGGGGCAGATATGGCTGGATTCGCTACGTCGATTGAATAAACCATTTTGCAGACTTCCGGTCTATCACCTTGGCCGTTCCACCATTTTAAGTCGTGCTGACCAAGCCCTGCAAATGCCGGATGCTCAATATTTCGCATCTCCACATATTCAGGAAAAAGGTGTTCTGATTCTGGCTTGGGCAAAATAAATTCTGGCAATAACTGTTGCGCAGCTCCGGTTTCGAGCAGAACGACCGTGCCGCCAGCTTCGGCAAAATCGAGTAACTTGCGTCCGTCAATACTATTGTGGTCCGGCACCTTTTTGTCTGCCCATATCCAGACCTTTTGCGATTCAGGATTCTGGCTAACAATTTGAATCCCAAGAGCAGTTAAAACTTTATTCTGCTGTTCATTAAGCCCCGTAGCTCCCACTTTGCAAGTTTTAGAAGACCCTCGCGACCAGGCTTCAGTTCCCAGCACAATATCGTAATTGTTATCAGATATCTGCCGTCCGTTTTCGCTAAGCGCGACTTTCAGTTTATAAACACCATAATCACAGGGCAACTGTTCGGGTATTTTGAGCTTCACGGATGTTTTGGCACTACCGAAATAGGGACAATCTGCCACTTCAACAGACTCATCGGCCAGAACCTTACCGGTACCTGAAACAATTTCAATTCGGCAATGCAGTTGTTTCAAGTTACGCGCATCACCGGAGTCATTCACCACATACAGCGTTCCGACAATATTCTGGCCCGCAATATAGTGGCGATCACGCAGATCAAGCGAAGGCAAAACCGGCTGCAGTGCAATACGTGCGGCATCCAAAGCCGGGTATGGTTCGATTTCATTTAGAACGTAAGGATGTCGAAACCAATTGCCGGAACAGAACATCTGCCAACCTGCGGTGTTGCGATCTCGCCGCACCTTCTCCATCCACTCCTTTGTCATAAAAGCCACATTCGCAAGATAAGCTGAGGGATCACGATGATCATATGCATCATCTCCAACCCATGCCTGCGGCACATACTCCTTAATATACTTTCGCTCAAGGTGCCCGGTATCATTATTAGGATAGCCAGTTGACGCCTCCTGCGACCAGACTGGCAAACCCATTCCTACATTGCCACTCGGTGAATTATATTGGTAACTCAAAATACTTGGCCCATAATGCCCTATGTATCTGTGCTCATCAGTAAAATTACCGTCCCAAATATTGTTTTTCTGGATGAAGTTGACGAAATAGTCTCTCGGATCTGTCGAGTCGCTGATTTTCGCATGACGACCATCAGAACGTTCATACCCTGAATAGGCAACTATCGGGCGGGTCGGATCAATTTTACGAATCTCGCGCATCAACTCGTTCCACATCTGCCATTTTTTCAGACGACGGTTATTATCTTTGTCCCAGTCAATATGGTTCTCATTGGCGACAGTCCAAACAAAAATCGATGGATTATTACGCAGGTCGCGTACGAGATCTTTCATCTCTTCTACCCAGAAATTCCATAAAGCCTTGTCAGGTATTTCCGTGTCTGCTATAAGAACCCAAGGCCAAGTTCCTTCAAGACTTATGGCAACACCTCTGCGGTCAGCCGCCTCAATCCATGTCTTGGTCATGGGCGTGGAATGCGTTCTGTTGATTCGGATGTTGTTGTCGGCAAGGATTTTCATAGCTTTGTCTGCCAGTGGCGCATCATTCGGAGTCAATCCATGCGGCCATGAATTTGCGCCGCCAAGCCAATAGGGCTTACCATTAAGATAAAATTTGTCGCCCTTTGTCTCAACAACCCGGAATCCAACTTTCTTTACAATCGTATCCACTGTCCGACCATTTGTCTGTAAAGAAAGGGTAAGCTCATACAGGTTCGGATTGCCAGGACTCCACATTTTAAAATTTTTCGGATATATTTTCAAACTGATTTTCGATTGATTTTTAGCTGCAATTGAAACTGAAACTTTCGAATTTACACCGGCAATATTTGCCAAAATCGAACCATTCCAGTTATCAGAGCCCTGATTGTCAATTTCAACATCAATATCCGCACCATCCATCCGCGGCTTGAAAAAGAAATCAACAATGCGTGCTTCATCACTTATCACGAACTCAACTGGCTGCCATATTCCGCTTGGCCGGTCATTTGTTGGTCGCCCTTGTAAATCACGTATAGTTGAGTAGATAATCCCACGTGGTAATGAGCCCACATGCTCAGGTGTGATGATCATACTTATTGCCTGTTCAAGCACTTTATCAGTCTTGGCCTGTCCAGAACCAGGTTCTCCGATTACATGCACGGCAATTAAGTTTTTACCTTTTTTAAGCTGTTTTGAAATATCAACTTCAAACGGAACAAACATACCTGTATGTGTGCCGACTTTTTCTCCATTACAAAAAACATCGGCCATAGAAGCAACAGCTTGAAAATGTAACATATACCGACGTTGAGGCTCTGGACCATCATCTAAAATAATCCACTGCCGATACCAGGCAGTCCGAGTCTTCCAGTTGAAAGTCTGTGAATTGACCCGTTCCAGTTCCATCTTTGTATAACTCTCGCCTGTCCTGCGTTCGCCGGTGTATATCCACCATCCGGTTGGATTCCAGAAAGATGGTACTTTCGCAACATGCCAGTCTTTATCATTCACCGCCGGCGACTCCGGTTTTATGCCTGCCTCCTGCTCCGGCATAAATAGCCAGTTACCATCCATTGAAATACAGCTTCGACCTTTTGCAGGCACATCGACCAGACGAGGTCGATATTCGGCTCGCTGTTGTGCCCGAAGACGTTTCCTGTCGAGCAACCGCCCGGCCACTTCGTTCCATGGCTCAATAACAACATAGTTAAGAGGGTTCACTATGCCTATCGGCTTGTCCGATATTGAGAGAAGTGTTATATCACAAAAACCATCGCTTACCGTGACCCTTACAGACTCATTGATAAATTCCATAGGTACCAGGCGAACGTCTGCCAAGCGAACATTTTCCACATCCAGCCGCCACTGACAATAAGCTTCAGCATCCCCGCCACCAGCTGTTACATAATAGTCCCCATTTTTTACAGGAACTCGAAGCGATGCATTCGGCTCGTTAGTATTTACGAAAATAGCACCGCGAAGCAGTTTGTCTGAAATTTTAGTTGACCGGACGGAAGAAAGCTTTCTGCTCCAGCCAAACGATTTACCTTCCGCATATTTTTCGCCGGACGACCGTTCATATCCTGACGGAACAGGCTGATCGGCTGCACCGCAGGAGATTAAGATTGCATTTTGGGAAAATAGACCTTTTGGTTGTGTATCCGAATCGAGCTTTTCGATTTTTACATCAGCAAACTCACAGGTGTGCCAACTGCCGCCCAGTGCCACACCTCCAGCCTCAATCGGAGTCGGATCACGGTAATCCAGTTGAGGATATTTACTATTACCCGCCCAGACAGTAATATGCCCGCCACGCACTTCGACCCGGAAATTAATCCACTTTGAGGTGTCAGGGTTAAATCCTATTGGATAACAGTTGGCAATATTGACGGTTGTGTCCGGGAAATTCGTTTCCCGATATCTAAGTATGAATAAATCATCAAGCAACCCGTTTCTCAACGCTATAGCATAACGATAAAATTCGTCATAATAATGCGTTGAAAACCATATCTGACCATTCTCGCCCCCATCCAAACAGCGGGCACGAAAGGAAAGCCGGTAATTATCCCCTTTGAAATCCTTAAGTACTGCAGGACGATCCTTGACCCGTATGGTATCGGACAGAACTGTCAGAACACCTGGTTTTTGAACTAACCAGCGGTTAGCTTTAATATCTGAAGCGGAGGCTGAGCCTGCAAGCACACATATATTTGACAGCCAAAAAAAAACAACTACCAACATTTTCATAACATGCATCTCCCAAAAAACAGAAAAAAAATAATCTGCAGCGCCAAACGAATGACGGACACTCGGTGATTAAATTATACCTGTTTCCGTTCATTTTCGCTCAATTTCTCATATTCCGCAAGGCTGACATAGCTTAACGAAGCATATCTGCGTTTACGATTATAAACCATTTCAACGTATTTGAAAATATCTTTTTTCGCATCCTCAAAACTCATATATTTTTTACCCGCCATCCATTCGGTTTTAAAACTCCCGAAAAAACTCTCCATACTATTACCAGGCTGGCTTGTCTGGAAAATATTTGGCACATACCAAAAGAAGAAATTGCATAATACCAACGACACACCGCCAAACTGAACGTTCCGGAAATGAATCCTTTCTAATTTTTACGAACATTATGCATAAACCTGCCGCCAAGATACATTTTTTACACACCTGTAATTTTTGTCACGGTTGTCCAACTACATTTTTAAGATTGGGGTCCTGCAATTCCTGAATGTATTTTTTTTCTCGAGGAAGCAGAATAGATTTATATCCAAACCGCTCGGCAATCATTCCGCCATTCTTAAACACAGTTGGTCCGCGAAATTCGGCCGGAGCACTGAGCAGAATTGCCGCAGCCTCATCGATATTTTCCGCCGCCTGCCTGGCGATAGCAATGATGTACAGTCTTTCCGCATCTGATTTTACTCCCTTATTATCCAAATACAGCGTGAGCATAGTATTGTAGATGGCAGATGTGTCCAAACGGGCGATTTTATAAAGTATGAGTTGATTTGCGATTCTTGCTCGGTAAGGCTCTTTAGCGCCGGAAAATGCCGCGTTAATCAGGCTTTGAAGCTTGTCAAGATTCTCATCTGTTACCAGAGGGGCCAATTGCGCAATGTGTTTAACGGTGAAATTCTCCAGCGTCGGCCATCTTAAATCAGCAAAACCTTTGTATTCACACGTTTCCATCGCCGTAGAGCATAATTCAAAAAGTAAATCAAAGTATTCTTTCATCGTTTCCGCAGATGGGCCATATACCGCGTTTAAGTATTCTTTTATATCATCCTTGTCGCCCTGCCCTCTCCAAAGCGATTTGCCCAGTACATAGTAATTAGGCCCATAAGCCCATTCGCTATACGTCTGAAACGTCAAAGATGTAATTCTGTTTATTCCCAGCTCTCTGTAGAGCTTCACGTCATCTCCAATTACAGAATACAACGGCATCGGCAACTGCCTGAACAGCACACAATCGTTATAATACTCCATTACTTCAGGGTCGTTGGGAAACCAGTTAATCTGTTTTCTGAGAAAATCGTAATATCTTCTATTTGTCTCGCAGCCGGTAATGTTATGATGATAACACCGTTCACGAGGCGCAAAAAACAATCTGACATTATGATTCGGCCTGATTGTCGTGGGACACCCAAGCGTAGCGTGATACGAACCATGAGCCATAGACGTTTCACTTTTTAATGGCAAGCGTTTGGCCACTTCATTAACTATCTTAAGCGATTGGTCAGAAAAGGATAAATTTTTGCATTTATCGCATGAGCACCAGCCGCCGTCAAACAAATCGTCGGGCCAGTTGTGAAGCATTTCAAAACGCGAGATGTCCCTGATATTAGCCCAATCTTTCGGCGAATTTTTTGCAATAATTTCTGCGGCTTCGGGACTGGAAGGACACATATTGAGCGCATCTGTACGCTTGCCGTTTTCCATACGAAAGTATTCGGGATGCTCTTTAAATAAATTCCTGGGCAAATAACCGGGAAGGAAATGACCGCCCCATTCAAAACCCATATCGCGAACTTCCAAAGTTTCCTTCAATTTTGGAACAAACTCATCAGGCACTCTCCCACCATGAAAAATGATAAAATTAAATCGATTTTTGGCCATAAAATCTATCGTTTCCAGAATATCGTCCGTGTAAGTGGAGATGGCAAGCATTAGACCGCGATGTTTTATGGCAGGCTCAGATTGTATCGGCAGCGAATTCCATCTGATTTTTTCTACTGTGGGAATTACCTCGTTGTCTTTGCCGGGCAGCGGAAAACTGCACCCTAATTTCTGCAATAAAGTATATGCGCCATAAAGGCAGCCGCGAGAACTGCCTCCCGTTATACAAACAGAACTGCCATCCTGAAAAATGTTGTAGCCATCGTGTTGAAGATTTTTATCGATTTTCAGCAGCGCTGAATTATCCGCACCACCATTCGAATCCTTAATTGGATACTCACGCTGCGTCATTAAATTAAAATACTTAGACAATTCGCCTGCGGCAAATTGGAGCGTTTTATCGCTATGTTCAGGCAGACTAATTGAGGAAATGGTAACAGTATCGCTGTTCGTATTGCTTGCTGCAACAGCATAGTTTTGCGCTGTGATAAAAAAGCATACACTTATGAACGCGATTTTGAACATATCAATACGCATCGTTTCTTATCTCCTGAAAAGTAACTGTTCACGGGTATTGGGCGGCACACCCAACACTACATAATACATATTTTATAGGGCAATACAATATCAGCGGCATCATCATTATTAAATAATAGATAGGCTCAACAAAGTCAAGCATTACTACCCCAACTTTCGTAGACAGGCATTGAAATCAGCGGTTTTTACAGCGTCAGCGGGAAAGTACTGTGAACTATCACGATTTTTGATATTTGATTTTCTATGCCAGATACCATATACTAAATTCCATATACCAAAGGTCAAAATATGAAAATTGCAGTAATAATTTGTGCGGCCGGCAGCAGTAAAAGGTTTGTTAAAGACCAGCGTCATAACCTTGAGGCTGTGAAGAAAAAACAATTTTCCGATGTTGCAGGTCGGGCGGCGTTTCTGCGCAGCGTTGAATTTTTCGCCGGTAACGAAAACGTCAAACAAATCCTGCTTGCGATATCGGCTGAAGATGAGGAAATGTTCAAAATCACCCATGGCGCAAATATGAGCTTTCATGGCGTGAAAATCTGCATCGGCGGAAGCGAACGCTTTGAAACCGTCGCAAAGGCTCTTGCTCTTGTCAAAGATGAGATTGATATTGTCGCAGTCCACGATGCCGTGCGATGCTGCCTGACAGAACAATGGGTAAAGGATGTTTTTGAAAAGGCCGAGCAAACCGGAGCGGCAATGCTGGCCTGCCCTGTCGTCGCGACGCTGAAAAAAGTCGAAAACGGTGAAATTATTCAGACCGTTGACCGCTCGGGACTTTTTGAGGCACAAACCCCGCAGGTTTTCAAAAAAGATTTGCTGAAAAAAGCCTATGCCAATCTCGAAAACTTAGACAAATCCAAAATCAGCGATGATTCACAATTAGTCGAGGCTCTGGGGCATAAGGTCGCGATAGTACAGACCGATTCATCGAATATTAAAATCACCACAAAAGCGGATTTGGCAATTGCTGAAGCGATAATAAAATCCCGTATCAAAGAAAAACCGAAAGGCTATGTCGGCCCCTACGGCGGTGAGGCACAATGGTAGAAAGTTATCAGTTATCAGCATTCTCTTTCTTTTTATGGAATTGTTATGAATGAAGAATTATTTATTATCGGCGGTTTGGCCATAGTTATGGGCATGGTTTTGCTGCTTCCTTTCTTTCTAAAAAGAGTCGAGGAAGAACTCGAGGCCTTTTTATTCATTATGGGTATTATTTCTGTCAGCATATCACATCTTTGGAGCTTTCATCTTGTAAAAGAAGCATTAGTAGAGCCTATTAAAATAACCCTTGCTGTTCTGTTTGCCGGACTGCTCTTTAAGCTCCTGCGGTCCAAAATCGGTAATGGGGTAAATATCGTGGTGAACCGTTTCGGATATGGCACGCTTTTCTTCATAGTCGTTGTCGGTCTTGGTCTGCTAAGCAGCGTTATTACCGCCATCATCGCCGCTTTAATCCTCGCTGAAGTTGTTACTGCATTAAAGCTGTCCAAAAGCGTCGAGACAAAGCTTGTTATTATTGCCTGCTTCGCTATAGGCCTTGGCGCTGTATTGACGCCGATTGGCGAACCTCTTGCCACTATTGCTACAGCCAGACTCAAAGGCCCGCCTCATAACGCCGACTTCTTTTTTCTTTTCAGACTTTTGTGGAAATGGATTATTCCTGCAGTTTTCGCCCTTGGGTTTTTAGCGGTTTTTTTCAAAGGTTCTGCCGTGGAGGCAAATTCCCTTTCAGAAGACAAGCCGGAAACAAACCGAACCGTTATAATCAGGTCCGTAAAGGTTTATCTTTTTGTGCTTGCTCTGGTTCTCCTTGGCACCGGTTTTACTCCTGTTGTTGACCGTTACCTCGTCCGCGTTTCGCCTGCGGCGCTCTTCTGGATAAACTCCGTTTCCGCAATTTTGGATAACGCAACCCTCACTGCCGCAGAGATTACACCTGCTATGACCGTACAAACAATTGAATTCCTGCTTTTAGGTTTGTTAATTGCGGGCGGGATGCTTATTCCGGGAAATATACCCAATATTATCTGCGCAAATAAACTTTCCATAAAAAGCAAAGAGTGGGCTTCCTTTGGCGTCCCCCTGGGAATAGTTTTGATGGTTGTTTTTTTTATTCTTCTAATCCTTCTGTAAAACTCCTTTATTTGTCTTTGTTTTAACGCCAAAAAGTACATCGAAAGAGGCACTCACGGTGGAAAAGGCTCACCGAGCAACAAGATTGCTGTTGTCGTGATTATGAGCAAATAGTTGACTTAATCAGCTTTTAAATGTATCCTAAGCGGGGTCGGGAATTATTACCGGCCCCGTTTTTTTTGATTTTCTTAAAAAAACGCTTGACAACCTGTAAAGCCTAAGCTATACTTTACTAAGAATAACTGGCATCAAGAGGTGCAATAGAGATGGCTGTTGCAGGCAAGATTTCTTGTTGTTCCGCCATGGATGGCAGCAGCTTTGCTGTTGTTTAAGCAAAGCTGATTGGCAATTTGGAAATGGCAGAGCATTTAATTAGGGGTGCTTGTAATGGCCTATGAAGTTGATTTTGAAGAAGTACTAAAGCTATTCGAATCTCATGGTTGGCAGTTGAAAAGAATCTATGAGCCTTACAGGGTATTTGTAAAGGACGGACAGTTGCCGTGGCTTATACCTGTAAGGAACAAAAAAGTAAGTGTTGAATATTTACAGAAATTCAAGAATTTCATTCAGGGCCAAAATGAAGAGTAAAATAGACAAACCATTCAATGTTTCGATTCTACACAAGGCAGAAAAAATAGCCAGCCAGTATCGCATAATCCTCGAAAAAAATGAAAAATTGGGCTATATTGGCAGTTCTGTTGAACTACCTGGTGTTTTTGTCGATGCTAAAACACCAGAAAAATGCTATAAGGCTGTTGAGGAAGCACTTACTATAGCAATTGCTACTATGGTGGAAAATGGTCAAACACCACCCCTGCCATCATCCGAAAATAAACGGACTTTCCAAGTTAATGTCAGATTAACCTCTGATGAAAAACTGTTAATTTCAAATGCCGCCAATAGCTCCGGTTTCAAAGGTATTTCTGATTTTATCCGCAGCACTGCTTTAAAAAGTGTTTTTTCACACTAACCCAGCTCTGCATACCTGAAACAGAACAATTGACTTAAATCATAATTAAATGTATCCTAAGCGGGGTCGGGAATTATTCCTGACCCCGTTTTTTTGTATCTGGGTTATATCTGGTCATAACTTATCGGTTTTGGAAAGGCGAAATTGGCAAAGAAAAAGACTACCGCAAAAAAGGCAGTAACGAAAAAAACTGCCGTGAAAAAGACTGTTATTAAGAAAACTATCGCGAAAAAAGCTGTTAAGAAAACTACAGTAAAAAAGAAAAAAACAGTTTTAATGGATGCCAGAAAATTCGCGATTGAGGCGGCGAAAATCGCAATCGAAAGAAATTGCAAAGACGTTGTCATACTCGACCTTAAAGGCAAAAGCCCCGCGACCGACTATTTTTTAATCGCCACCGGTACAAGCGACCGACAGATTTGCAGCGTTGCCGAGGAAATCATAGACTTCGGCCACAAACACAAATTACGACCTTTCGGCAAGGCAGGTATGGAACAGGGTAAATGGGTACTGCTCGATTTTATCGATGTGGTTGTCCACCTGTTCAGCGAAGAGTTCAGAGATTATTACGATTTGGAACTCCTCTGGGGAGACGCAGAGAAGTTAGAAATTAGAAGTGAGAAGTGAGAAACTAATGAGTGAAGAAAAAAGCAACTATCGGGCAAGTTTAAATCTGCCGCAGACGAAATTCGCAATGAAAGCAAACCTGACCCAGCAGGAGCCTATCAGGCGTAAAAGCTGGGACAAAGCCGCGATTTACAGCAAAATTCAGAATGCCCGCAAGGACTGTCCGCAATACACGCTGCACGATGGCCCGCCCTACGCCAACGGCGATATCCATATGGGACACGTTATCAACAAAGTCCTCAAGGACATTGTGCTTAAATATAAAACGATGAGCGGCTTTAAGACACCATACGTCCCCGGCTGGGACTGCCACGGCCTGCCTATCGAAGTAAAGGTTATGGCAGAACTGGGCGACAAAGCCAAAACGATGGATAAACTCGAAATCCGCAAGCTTTGCAAACAATACGCAAGCAAATACGTCAAACTTCAGTCGAAGCAGTTTAAGGATTTGGGTATATTCGGCGACTTTGAAAATCCATATTTGACTTTGAAGCCGCAATACGAAGCGGGAATGTGCGAAGTTTTCGCCGCGCTTGTCGAAAAAGGATTAGTATATAAACAGTTGAAACCTATCCACTGGTCAGTCGGCTGCCAAACAGCTCTTGCTGATGCGGAACTCGAATATCAGGATATTGCTTCGCCGAGCATTTTCGTCAACTTCCCTGCAACCGCTGAATCGGCGGCAAAATTAAAATCGCTCGGTCTGACCGGCGACAACAGCGGCACGCCCTGCTTTATGATATGGACAACGACACCGTGGACACTTGCGGCAAATCTGGCAATAACCGCCAATCCGCATTTGGAATATGTTTCAATAACATACACTCTAAACGGCAAAAAGTTCACATCCATTGTCGTTCAGGCTCGCCTTGAGGCAGTCGTCGCAGCAGGAAAACTGACCGAATACACTGTTAGCGAAAAAACCGTAAAAGGCCGCGATATCGTAGGTCTGCGATATAATCACCCATTCATTGAAAAGAACCCGACAGATAAAGATGCCTATATCGTAATCGGCGGCGAATTTGTTACCACTGAAGACGGCACTGGCCTTGTCCATACCGCACCGGGTCACGGCGTTGACGACTATCATGCGGGTATGCAGCACAATTTAGCTGTCTATTCACCTGTAAAAGATGATGGCTGCTATGACCAGACCGTACCGAGTTGGTTAGTCGGTAAAAATGTTCTGGAAGTTGACCAAGAGGTTGTTGGTCAATTGAAACAATCCGGGCTACTGGTTGCTGAAGGAAAAATCACGCACAGTTATCCGCATTGCTGGCGCAGCAGAATGCCCGTCATTTTCCGCGCAACCGAACAATGGTTTATCAGCGTTGACAATCAAATGCCGAATGGCAAAAGCCTGAGGCAGCTTGCACTTGAAAGAATCCCGCAGGTGAACTGGGTTCCGGCATGGGGACAAAAGAGAATTACCGGTATGCTCGAATCGCGACCCGATTGGTGCATCAGTCGCCAGCGTTGCTGGGGAATGCCAATACCGGTATTTTATAATTCCGATGAGAAAAGCCTTATCACAAAAGAATCGGTATTGGCAGTCGCAGAGCATTTCCGCAAGAAAGGCTCGGATAGCTGGTTCACTGATTCACCAAAAGACATACTCGGCGAAAACTTTAAACTGCCCGCAGGCTTCAGCTTCGACGATTTGAAAAAAGAAGAAAATATTTTCGATGTCTGGTTTGAAAGCGGATGCAGTTGGCACAGCGTCGCCAAACAGGCAGGCTGGCCTGTGCCGGTCGATTTATATCTTGAAGGTTCCGACCAGCATCGCGGCTGGTTCCAGCTTTCTCTGCTGCCCGCTCTCGGCGTAATCGGCTGTCCGCCATTCAAAACAGTTCTCACGCACGGCTTTACCGTTGACGACCAGGGCAGAAAGCAATCCAAATCGCTTGGCAACTACGTCAGCGCTCAGGAAGAAATCACCAAATATGGCGCAGACATTCTGCGTCTTTGGGTCTCAAGCGTCAATTATCAGGAAGATATGCGTTGCAGCGATGCGTTAATCAGCAGATTGCAGGATGCGTACCGCAAAATCAGAAATACAATCCGTTATCTGCTCAGCAACTTGTCGGGCTTTGACCCGGCTCAGCACACTGTCGCCTATGACAAAATGTACGACATAGACAAATGGGCAATGCAGCAGTTGCAGAAACTCATTGCTGATGTTCAGGATTCTTATGAAAACTTCCTGTTCCACAAGGTTTATACGCTGATTTACAATTTCTGCTCGGTTGAAATGAGCAGTATTTATATGGATGTTCTGAAAGACAGGCTCTATTGCGACGGCAAAGATTCACTGTCCCGCAAAAGCGCACAGACCGCGATGTTTAAAATTCTCGACAGTCTGAACAGAATGCTTGCACCGATTCTCGTCCACACTGCTGAAGAAATTTATGAATCGATGGAAGTAAAGGCCGAAGCAGCAGACAGCGTTCATTTGCTTTCTATGCCAAAGGTTGATGCTTCTATTGACTGGAAAAAAGATGAAGCAAAATGGGAAAAGCTGATGGGATTGCGTGATGAGGTTCTCAAAGAACTCGAAGGCCTGCGTAAAAATGAACGGATTGCGAGCAATCAGGAATCGTCAATCGTAATTAATACTGATGATGGTGAATTGATAGCTGTTGTTGAAAAGTTCGGGCTTGAAAATTTCGCCGCTCTTTGCATTGTAAGCGAAGTAAAACTCGAAAAGAAGAAGTCGGATAAACTCGTAAATGCTCAAAAGAGCAGCCATCAAAAATGTCAGCGTTGCTGGAATTACTGGCCGAGCGTCGGGGTAAACACCGAACATGCCGACCTCTGCGACCGTTGCGTAAAGGTAGTAAATGGATGAAAAAATAATAAAAATCGCTTCATTCAATGACTATACAAATGCCGAGATTGCAAAAATATCTCTCGAATCAGCCGGTATAGATTGCTTTTTGTCAGGCGAAAATTTTGTCGCAACTTACTGGCTTCTTGCCAGCGCTGATGGCGGAATAAAACTTTATATAAAACATAGCGACAAACAACAAGCCGAAGAAATACTAAAAGCTTCTGCTGCCGATGCAGGCAATGCTCAATTTACAGATGAAGAAGAATATGACTTGAAATGCCCCAAATGCGGGGGCACAGAAATCAACTATGAAAGGTTTTCTCGCTGGTCTGCTTTTCTCTCTATTCTTATTCTAAGATTCCCAATAACATACTCTATCAAAACATACTCCTGCCAATCCTGCGGCCACAAGTGGAAAGAACCAACACCAGCTACTGACTAATAACCCTATATCGCCTGTGCGGATTTTTTTCGCGGTGATTTTTAATCATATAGTAGCAGATTAGATATCCGCCAATTGCAACAGCCAGACCTACTACTGTACAGCCTACCCACAACTCAGGTCCGATTGATTTTGTAAGCGTCCAGAATCTGACCCAGTACGCCTTTGAAAATATCCCTGCCATTACATTGCTTGGTTTAAAAAGTTCGCCGAAGATATGACTTACCTGCTCTTCGTTTTGGTTTTCGTGCATCGCAAATATATTGCAGATAACCCGCCCCACCACATAAGCAGGATAGTAGATAATAGCAAAAGTAAAAACATTGCTCACCCATATACTCACCAGCGCCGCGAATTTATTAGCCTTCAAAAGCACGCTCATCGCTATCGCCATAAATATGTGCAGCCCAAGCAGCGGCGTCCAGGCTATAAACAACCCCAGCGCAACACCAAGCGAGATTTTGTGCGGCGAATCTTCAATATGCAGAATCTTATACTCAAGATAACGCAGGATTTTATGTTTTCTTTTCTTTCTCGCGATTTTTGCCATAATTATTCTATAAATTATTCCAGTTGCCGGTTAATAATTTCAAAAACATTTTCAACGCTCACATTTTTTATATCGTGCGCAGGATTTTTGCTTTCAACATCGCTACCGCGTTTATCCGGCTCTATCGCGGCATTACATTCATTCCTGCCATATACACCAACTCTGTTCGGATTGGTATAGCCGAAAATCAAGGCCATCGGCACACCCAATGCCGAAGCAATATGAGCGGGACCCGTATCATTGCTCACAACAAATTTCGCACCGGCCAGAAGCGCAATCAACTGCGGGATACTCGTATTGCCTGCAAAATTCGTTACAGGTATATCAGCCAGCTCTTTCAATTTCTCCCCAATAGGATTTTCCGATTCAGCGCCGCAGACAACAATACCGCAGCCGTATTTTTCATAAATTTTATCCGCAAGGACTGCAAAATTTTCTATCGGCCAGCGTTTGGCATCTACTGTTGCGCCAGGCACAAAAACAGCGTAATTATTCCAGACAACACCCATTGGCGATATTTTCTTTTTCAACTCCTCCGCCGCCTTAACGCTCGGCTTGAGCCTGAACTCCACATCCGTCCGCTTTGCCCCCGCTGCACAAACTATATCAATAAAATAATCCACCAAATGAACGGATTGAGCAGATTGAACAACCGTGTTGGTATAAAAAGGTTTTGTCAATTCCTGCGTCTTTGCCGGGCCGAATCTTTTTTTGCAGCCGCTGAACCACGCAAAAATCACGCTCCTGAACCTGCCCTGCAAATCGAAAACAATATCATACTTTTCATTTCTAAGATATTTGACAAGCCTTACCAGTTCTCCAAACGCTTCGGGCTGATACCACCATTTGCCAAGTTTCCTGCGTTCAAACGGCACAATCCTGTCAACGCATTTATGCCCTTCGATTACCGGCGCAAACTCCGGCCTGACAAACCAGTGAATCTGCGCATCGGGGAAACTTTTTTTCAGACAGCAAACCGCCGGAAGAGCCAAAACTATATCGCCCATCGCGCTGGGCTTGATTATAAGAATTTTTTTAATTTGTTCGGTCATTTTTAATTTTTATTTTTCCACTTCTTTATACGAATCGGCAACCGCCGTCGTAATTCTCATCGCCACGGTCATCCGCTCAATCCGGCGAAACCATCTTCTTCTCTCGCCGTGATATATTTCCAGTTCCCTGCAGTAATTGAAAAAACCTCTGTAAAGGTCAGTAAAATTAACCGTCTTAAACCGCGTGAGGGTTTCAGCCAATTTTGCAAGTGTCCTTACATTATTCTTCCCAAGATACAGGAAATTGGGCTTTATGCCGTCAAGGTCAACTAATTTAGTCCGCCAGTTTCCATCGCCGTTTTTATACACTATAAAATTCCCGGCCTTGGAATCCCTGTGCCAGTACCCTGCCTTTCGCAGTTTGGCAAGAATCATTGCAACCTGAATTATAACTTCCTTTCGCGAATTGAATTTTTCGATAATCTCCCGATTTCTCCCAAAAGCGACATCATACAAACTTATGCTGTCGGGGATGAATTCCGTCAAATAAATATCTTCAACTTCACCGACACCCTTCCGCCGCCATAAAGCCGCCGCCGGCAGAGCCGCGTCAATCCCCCTGACGCTGAGTTCGAGAGCAAGATTAAAATTCCTCTCTGCCTTTGTTCCTCTTATAAAATCAAAGAGTGTTCCGACATTGAATTTACCGGCAGTTTTCTTAAACACTAAGGATGCTTTTTTTGCGCCGTATTTGAATTTTTTCAGGGCAGTAGTGCAATTTGAATCCGATTTAAAGACTTTTTCAGGATTTTCCGCTATTTTGTCAGGCTCAATAACTAATTTCGCCCATTTTTCGACAGCAACCCCCTGCCAGCCGTCAGCCAGTTGCAGCTTTACAACTTTTTCTTTTATGTAAGACTTCATAGCCCGATATTTTAATCGAATTTTAGCGGTTTATCAAAGGTCTTTTGGGTTTATTTTTCAATCGGATATGTTAAAATCCAAATATGGCGAAACAAGGTAAATATGTCTACGACTGGCCGCGACCGATGGTAACCGTTGACGCAGCGGTGTTTGATATTTCCGCACACCCTCCCAGAATCCTTCTAATCAAGCGAGGTAACGAGCCTTTCAGGGGACAATGGGCAATCCCAGGCGGATTTATCGAAATGGATGAAGACCTGGCCGATGCCGCAGCCAGAGAACTTGCCGAGGAGACCGGCCTGACAGGCGTTAAATTACAACAACTGCAAACCTTTGGAAAACCCGGTCGGGACCCGCGAGGCAGAAATATCACAGTAGTTTTTTGGGGTACTACCGACAAACCAGAAATCAAAGCCGGCGACGATGCCGCAGAGGCAAAATGGTTTTCAATCTATAACCTGCCGGAAAACCTGGCTTTCGACCATAATAAAGTAGCTGCAATCGCAATAGAACGACTATCTCGTTAATTCACCATTGCTAAAACCATAACATATTATCAATAAATCCTTTACGTTGACTAACAGGGTAAAACTTTCGGCTAACCACGAAAAACTATGCCAGCATATAAGTCTAATCTGCTTGACAACAATCCTCAAGTTGATTTAATGTTATAAAAAAGTGTATTTTAGAATTTAAAACTTAGGGTTGAAAGGATTTGACAATGAAAAAGATTACAGCATTAGCTATCATCGTTTGCTGCACAACAGTCGTTTTTGGCTTTGGCCAAAAGAGATTTTACACCGAAAAGCCCGGCCCGGATGTTTTCGAGAAGATGAACCCATCAGCCCAGACAGAGGTTGCGCTGGCAGAAGAAGTTCTGGCAAAACGTGCGGCATACCGCAAGGAGCTTGAGAAGCTTCAGTCTTTCTACGAACAAGCCGGCAACCAGTTGAAACTCGAATGGGTACAAAAAGAACTTAAATGGCTCAATGCCGCTCCAAGATACCGCTATATTTTGCAGGCTGAAGTCGCCGGCGATACGCTTATCTCCACGGTTAACATACCGCAGGCAACCACTCTCTACAACGAAGGCATGGAACTGTATAACAAGGCTTTTTTGTCCCCCGTCCTGTTCGGCCCGCCCAAAAGCGTCATATTCGGCGCGAGCAAAAAGAAACTGATGCTGGCTCTCAACAAGTTTAACGATTTGATAAAGGAATATCCCACCAGCGACAAAATTGACGAGGCCGCTTATATGTGCGGTAAAATTCACGAATATCACAAGGATTATTCAATAGCCGTTCTCTATTACAAGAGATGTTTCCAGTGGAATCCTGACACATCTTTAGCGCCGCGCTACAAGGCAGCCAAACTCCTTGATTACCAATTGCGCGAGCGAGGTGAGGCTCTGAAACTTTACAGAGATTCGCTTATAAAGGAAGTGCCCACCCACGAGAGTTATCGGGATGAAATACAAACAAGAATAAATGCGCTGTCTGCCGAACCGGAAAACGTAAAAATTGATTAAGTTTTTCTAATATCTCGCATTCAAAGTCAGGCCTGTAAAATAAAATACAGGCCTGTTTTTTTACAATTATATGTCAGAAAATACCGAACAAAAAGTTCTCAACTTTATTAATGCCAATAGCCTTTGGACTGGGCGTACAACGCTTCTGCTGGCTGTTTCAGGCGGCGCAGACTCCGTCGCTCTGGTCGAAATACTCGCAAACCTCAAATCCTCCGGCAAAATTCACTGCCATTTGCACATCGCGCATATAAATCATCTACTCCGGGATGAAAAAAGTTTTGACGATGAGCAATATGTAAAATCCCTCGCGAAAAAGCATAACCTGCCCGCAACCTGCCTGCGTATCGATGTAAAAACTTATGCGAAAGAAAAAAAACTTTCAACCGAAACCGCCGCCAGAGATATTAGACTTGACGCGCTCCGCAAAATCGCCCGGCAGAACAACTGCTCGGCAATAGCAACCGCACACCACAAGAACGACAATGCCGAAACGATAATCCACCGTTTGCTTAGAGGCACAGGCTTTAAAGGCCTTGCAGGCATTCGCCCCAAAACATCTCTAACCAGCATTACGTTCATAAGGCCGCTGCGGTGCCTTTGCAAAACCGAAATCGAAGACTATCTTTCTTCGCGAAATATCAACTGGCAGACAGACCATACAAATGCCGATTGTCGATTCACACGCAACCGCATAAGACATCGAATTATTCCTTATCTCCAAAAACAATCGACATCCGATATTGCCGATTTACTGTTCAAACTTTCCGAAAAAGCTCTGAAGCTGTATGAAAAAATTGAAGAGCAGGCGAAATCCGCCGTTGAAAAAACAGAAGTTTTAGATACGGATAAATTTACAAATTGCCATCCGCTTTTGCAGGTTGAGGTCATACAAAATCTCCTGCGGAAACAAAACATCGGTCTGCAAAAATTTACAAACGCCCACTATAACAAAATTGTAAAATTTATAGCTCAGGCTAAAACAGAAAAAAGCCTTCAGCTTCCATCGGACGCGATAATCCAAAAAACACGAACCGGTTTTTTTGTCAGCCATTCAAAAAAACAGCCCTTTGCAAACGAACAGACCACCCTGCCTATACCCGGTAAAGTGCGTTTTGCCGACTGGCTGATTGAAACAGAGATTGTTCCCGCCCAAAAGATAAGTATCTCGTCAATAAAAAATAAAAAAAATAATTTTGTCGAATGGTTTGATTTTGAACATTTAACGCTGCCATTGGTTGTCAGAAACAGAAAAAAAGGCGACAAATTGACGCCTTTAGGACTTAATTCACCCAAAAAGATTGGAAATTTTATCGCTTCCGCAAAAAACCTCCAACTCCAGCAAGGACAAGAGATTATAATCTCAGATTATCAGGATATTATCTGGCTCGCCCCCTTTCGCCGCAGCGGAAAGGCCAAAATCACCGCACAAACGCTTTCGCTCCTCAAAATAACTATAAAAAATAAAAAAATAATTAAAAAAAAACCTTGACACGATAAATATAAAAAAGTAAAATACGCGGTGCTAATTTGGGATTAGTTCCTTTGGAAAGGAGCGGAGTAGAAGACTGATTGATTGGGAAGAAAGCGAGAGAACGTTCGTACTCAATAGTCAAAATGAGTACCCCCTTTTGTTTCCCGCTTCATCAGCTCTCACTCCTTAAAATCGTATTATTTTTGAACATATTTAATTTTTTGGAGGAAAGAGAAATGAAAAAGTTAGTTGCAGTTTGTGTATTGGCAGTGGTAGTGTTTGCGAGCGCACCTGCCGGCGCGACAATTCTCGGTACTGTGAACATCCAGAATCACAACAATGCTATTTCTGACACAGGCACAGTCTGGGGCGGCGGCCTTTCCGGTGTAACTGGTCGTACAGGCATCTATTCGTGGACCAATGCGGGTGGTACCGGTTTGGGTACGTCGGTTCCTAATTGGGGCTTCTGTATAGAATTGATCCAAGGCCCATATACCGGCTGGCAGGATGTTATCTCCCTGGATGCGGCTCCTATGCCGGCTGCGTATGGCACACCTATGGGAACAGCCAAAGCCGACCTCATCAGCGAACTTTGGGGCAGACATTTTGCCCCCGCTTGGACAACCGGCGCAAATACACAAATGGCAGAAGCCTTTGGCGCCGCGTTATGGGAAATTATCTATGAAACCGACTCAACCTGGGATGTTACCAGTGGTGCGGGTTTCCATGCTACAAACATTGAGCAGGCTGCTACGGCCAATCTCTGGCTTGCAGAGCTGGACGGTACCGGCCCACGCGCATTTGTGTACGCAACCAGTTCGCCTAATGGTCAGGACTTCTTAGTGCCGGAACCGGCGACAATCGCAATACTTAGTCTCGGCGGTTTACTTCTTCGCAGAAAGCACAGTTAAATTAAAAAAACAAGGACGATACTGATTAGCAGCGAGCTCAATGTGAGAACGCCAGATGTATCGTAAGTTTTTTGGGTTAAGGAGAAAAAAATGAAGAAGTTGTTGTTAGTTTGTGTATTGGCAGTGGTAGTATTTGTAGTCGCACCTGTCGGCGCAACGATTCTTGGTACTGTGAACATTCAGGGGCACACCAATGGTCTTTCTGACCAGAGCCCACTATATGGCGGCGGTCTTGCCGGTGGAAACTATTACACCGGCGTCTATTCGTGGACCAATGCAGGCGGTACCGGTCTGGGGACACAGGTTCCAAACTGGGGCTTCTGTATAGAATTGCCTCAAGGGACAGTTGCCGGCTGGCAGGATGTTGTCTCTCTGGATTCAGCGCCTATGCCGGCTCAGTACGGCACACCTATGGGAGCTGCCAAAGCTGACCTCATCAGCGAACTTTGGGGCAGACATTTTAATATTAGCTGGACAACAAGTCCGGCAAATAAACAAATGGCGGAAGCTTTCGGCGCCGCGTTATGGGAGATTGTGTATGAAACCGACTCCACCTGGGATGTTACCAGCGGTACAGGTTTCCATGCACCAGGTATCGAACAGGCTGCTACGGCCAATGCTTGGCTTGCAGAACTGGATGGTACCGGCCCACGCGCATTTGTGTACGCAACCAGTTCGCCTAATGGTCAGGACTTTGTGGTTCCAGAACCGGCGACAATGAGTTTGTTGTGCTTTGGCGCTTTGAGTCTGCTTCGAAGGAGAAAATAAAATGAAAAAGATATTTGCAATTTGTGTGGTGGCAGTTGTGCTGGCAATAGGCACATCACAGGCCACGCCAATATCTTTAGGTACGGCGGCTAATTACGCGGTACTGGCTGGTTCGACAGTGACTAATACCGGTTCGTCCGTTATCAATGGTGATCTCGGTGTCTCGCCGGGTTCCGCGATTACCGGCTTTCCTCCGGGAATCGTGAACGGGACTATCCACGATAATGATGCAGCCGCGGCTCTGGCTCAAACCGATCTCACAACTGCATACAATACTCTCGCAGGGATGGCGGTCACGCAAAACTTGAGCGGCCAGGATCTGGGTTCAGTAGGCACGCTCACGGCGGGCGTCTATTTCTTCTCGTCGACGGCCCAGTTAACGGGGACGCTCACCCTCAGCGGCACAGGCGACTTCGTCTTTCAGATTGGCAGCACGCTTACTACCGCGACCGGTTCCTCCGTCCTATTGATTAGCGGCGCTGATGCAAGTAATGTGTACTGGCAGGTCGGCAGTTCCGCAACTCTTGGTACCACCACCGCGTTCAAGGGAAGCATCCTTGCATTGACGAGCATCACCCTGAATACCGGCGCAACCATCGAGTCTGGCAGGGCTTTGGCCCGTAATGGTGCCGTAACGCTGGACGATAATACTATCACTATTCCGGAACCAGCAACACTGTGTCTGCTTGGCTTCGGTGCTTTGAGTCTGCTTCGCAGAAAGAAATAAACAGTAAATATGTGATTATTAGGGCTTGCCGGTGCGAAATGTTCGCACCGGCAGGTCATTGTGAGGCGTTGCAGTAAAAAAATTAGAAAACCCTTGACAGGGCGAACTAAATAAAGTATGATGACTTGGTAATCTGGGATATGCTGCTTTGTAAAAGAGCGAGTAGAATACTGGTTGGGAAGAAGGCAAGAGAACATTTGTACTCATCGTTTGCGATGAGTATTCCTCTTTTGTTTTGGTCCACGTCAGCACTCTCTCCTTAAAAACGTGTTTATTAAAGTTTTATTGTTTAATTTTTGGAGGAAAAAAAATGAAGAAAAAGTTAGTAACAATTTGTGCAGTAGCAGCTCTGATAGCTGTCAGTGGGACAGCGGGAGCAAGCGTTCTTACGTTTGACGGCAGCGCAGGGTACGCAACCTTCATCGACGAGTATAACGCCTATCGTGCGTTCATGGGAACTCCTGACGACACTATTACATTCGACGATATCGGGCCGAGCGCAGCACCGGTGGGTAACTACTACCTTGCCGGCAAGGGTGCAAGCTTTATTAACGAAGGCACCGCGATTCTGTTAGCAGACGATGGCGGCGCAGTTGGCGGATGGCAGCAAGGCTCGGTAAATGGGTATGATGGTACCTATATGCCTAATAACAATGTCTTGTACAACAAAGTTTCCAATGCTAATCCGCTCTCTGAACTGACGGTGTTATTCACCAATCCGGTAAAACAGGTTGGCAGTTTTGTCTCCAACAGCACCGCATCTTACACGGTTCCACTATCGACGGTGGTAAAGGCCTATGATTCCGCAGGCAACCTCCTTGCAACGGTAACTGCGGTAACGCGGTCATGGGGGCATAATGATAATATAGAAGGATTTTGGGGCATCAATAGTGATGCCGCGAACATCGCGAGAATAACGTTCCTTGCACTCACGCCACCGCCTCAATATGTTGATGTTACCACGCTGGACAACATCGAATGGATTGTTCCAGAACCGGCAACAATCGCGGTACTGAGTCTTGGCGGTTTGCTGCTTCGCAGAAAAAAATAAACAGTAACTATCATTAAATATGATTGTTCAGGGACGAGCCGACACGACACATTCGTGTCAGCCCGTCCTTTTTTGAAGCGAAACTGCGTAGTAACGTAGTGAAAAAAAACTTTGCGTGAATAATTCATCGCAAAAAACAATAAAAAAACTAACCCTCTTGTTTTGAGGTTGGAGGTTGATTATGAACATCAGAAATAGTATGAGTGTTCTGGTGGCGGTGATTGTTCTTGCCTTGACTTCTGTGACGTTTGGCGGCAATGTTTTAGACGTCGTCACAAATGTCAATCAGACCACCTATTACAGTTATCTGAATGATTATTTGTACACCCACACGGGGGACAACCGCGGGAGTGGAACACAGCACAATCTTGCCCGAAACAATATCCAGTCCCTCTTTGGAAGCTTTGGACTGCAGACATCCCTTTCCCCTTTCACCTATGGGGGTACTACATATAACAACGTTGTTGGGGTTCTTCCGGGCACAGATCCAACCGCTGGTCAATATATCGTCGGCGCTCATTATGATTCGGCGAGTAATCCCGGGGCAGATGACGATGCCAGCGGAGTAGCTGGTATCCTGGAAGCAGCCAATGTCCTGTCGAAGTATCAATTTAAATCCACCTTGGTGTTCATCGCGTTCGACCGGGAAGAGCAGGGGCTTGTAGGAAGTAACGCTTATGCCTCCGCACATAGCGGCGACGATATTCGCGGCATGGTCGCAATGGATATGATTGCCTATAATCTTCCCGAAAACAATTCCAATCACGACAAGGCTCTGATTTACGGACGCAGCAGTTCAGACCCCGTCAAACAGGCTCTGGCCAGCGCTTTCAGCGCCTATGGAAACGGTGTTACGGCATTCTTCGGCGGCGCATTTGACGCGAGCGATCACGCTCCTTTTGAATGGAACGGCAAACAGGCCGTATTGTTGATTGAACCGGCAGTCCGCGATAACCCTTACTATCACACTGCTAATGACACCGTAGATATGCCAAACTATATCGATTACCAATACGCCACCAATATGACCCGAGCGACTGTGGGTTATCTGGCAGGGTCTGCCGGATTAGTCCCAGAGCCGGCAACAATGGCGTTGCTTGGTCTTGGAGTTTTGCTGCTTCGCAGAAAGAAATAATGCAATAATACGGTGAATATGATTATTAAGGACGAGCCGGCACGAAATGTTCGCACCGGCAGTCCATTTTTTTTAACAGCGTAGTGAAGAAATAAACAATAACAGTTTTTTATGGAAGGAAAGAGAATGAAGAAATTAGCAGCAATTTGTGCAGCAGTAGTTTTTGTTATGGCAATGACTGCTGGCGCGACAACAGTCAATTACACAGTGTCCGGCTGGGGGGCAATTCAATATCCAGCCTCTACTACACCGCCGGCTAATGCACCGTGGGGCGTTAATGGTTATCCGGGCGATACGCTGGAAATGGTTACCTATACCGGCACACTTGACCTTACACCAGGAACCTACAACCTGAAGATTAACACCCTTAAGTGGACTATCGATTACACCTATGGCGGCACTGCGACCGACCCGGGTGCCTGGAGTGATTTGTCTTTCAATATTACAGCTATCCGCAGTATATCCTTCAGCGGCGGCCCTGCTGGTTCTATTAGTCAGACCGGCCTTCTTGAATGTACCTGGGACAACGATTATCTGGCTCTCAACGAAGGAGCTACGAGTTCTTTCACTGTTCAGGGTTATCAGGTTGATGTAACCTCACTGGGACTTAGTCGTGTTGGCGGTTCCAACTTCAGCGGCTCTAATCCATGGGTTCAGCCTGAGCGAGATGTCATAGCAAGATTCGATGTTGTCCCTGAACCGGCAACAATGTGTTTGCTTGGTCTTGGCGGTTTGCTGCTTCGCAGAAAAAAATAATACAATAATACGGTGAATAATGATTATTTAAGAACGAGCCGGCACAAAACTCACGCCGGCTCTTTTCTTTAAAACGGTATAGTAAAAAAATATTAACAGTTTTTTATGGAAGGAAAGAGAATGAAAAAATTAATTACAATTTGTGCAGTAGTTCTGATGGTTTTGGCAATTGGCAGCGTATCAGCCCAACAGGTAAAGGTTGGCACTGCCGGCGGCGGCCTGATGCTATATTACAATAATATAGATATAAGCGGCGATGGTATAGTTAGCGGCTACGATGAACAACCAAGTAATCAGGCGTATGTCAAAGCACGGTTCGGATACAGCAACACCAATGGTTCGTATTTTCAGTTTGACAACACCGTAGATCTCGGAGGCGGACAAACAATGAACAGCATTTTCTCAGGCCAGCCTGTTGGTTCAAGCCAGTTTGGATTCGACTTGCAGGGAACCGCAGCTACCTATAACAATGCCGGCGGCGTAGGTATCCCCTCTGTATCTTTTGCCGATAACACAAATAACAATGCTTCTGGTGCATTGCTAACAAATGTTATTCCAAATCAATCGCAAGCGGCATGGGCAATCAACAACTATCAGGGCGGCGCTCAGACTGGTCAGCTTATCAATAGCCTGTTCAGAGGCACCTCTTTTACAATGGCTGTCACGAATTTTCAGGTTATAGGAAACACATATGTAATGACTGTTTCCGGAGATCTTAATTCGGATGGTATATTCCATTGGTACACTATTGGTCAGCCGGATTCGACCCTTGCAAGCTGGCAGTTGTCAAACAAGCTGTCTTACACCGGTACACTCATATATAATAAAGATTACAGAACATTAGGTTATGAGAACGGTACCAACACATATACAAATGGTCTGGAAAACGGCCATGACCAGATGGATTTTTACGCTGGAAACATTGATGTCTATGCAACAGTAATTCCCGAACCGGCAACTATGTGTTTGCTTGGTCTTGGCGGGTTGCTGCTTCGCAGAAAGAAATAACAACCTTTCAAAAACACTTACAGCTTATCAACGGCAGGAAAATTTTCCTGCCGTTTTTTTATCAAAAAAAACGTGAAATCTGCAAAGTCTGCTGTTAGAATATGTGTCAGAAACCCAGTTATCGGTTATCAGTTATCAGTAGGAAAATTATTTTCTCTGTGGTGAAAAATTATGAATAGAAAACTGCCAAAAGCCGGAACAATTGAGATAGCCCCGTCAATTCTCAGCGCCGATTTCGCTGTATTGGCCGATGAGATTAGCCAGGTCGAAAAGACAGGCCTAAAAATCCTGCATTTAGACGTTATGGACGGCCATTTCGTGCCGAATATATCAATCGGCCCCCCTGTCATTGCCAAAATCCGCAAACACTCAAACCTCTTTTTCGACAGCCATCTTATGATAAGCGAACCGGAAAAATACGCCGATGCCTTCATTAAGGCGGGCGTTGACCATATTACCTTTCACATCGAAGTCGTCCCCAACCCGACCGATTTCATAAAAAAACTCCACGATTCGGGAATTTCCGCAGGCTTGTGCCTCAACCCTGAAACGCCAGTTTCCAAAATTGAAAAATTTGCTCATCTGGCGGATATGATATTGGTAATGACTGTCCATCCGGGCTTTGGCGGACAGAGTTTCATTCTTGAGGCCGCAAAAAAAATCAAACCAATAAGACAGATTGTCGGCAAAGACATTCGCATTGAAGTTGATGGCGGAATTGATGCCGAAACTGCCCGCATCGTCGCTGAACTTGGCGCTGATACACTGGTCGCAGGCAACGCCATTTTCGGCAAAACCGACCGCCCCGCCGCGATTGAGGCCATACGCAAAGCCTGCCGATAATCTAATCTTCCAGCCCTCGCAGCCGCTCCGGCGAAGTAGGCCCTCATGTAATATGAGACCAGAAGTAATTCCATTAGCACAGGCAATAGTCTTATGAACTGGATAACGCTAATAATTGCTGAAAAACCTGCTTTTCAGACATAGACAAGGGTTGAGGTTCTCAAAAAAAACGATAATCAGCCCCCAAATTCGTGTTTTTGCAATATAAAGTTAAAAATCTTGATTTTCAGGACAGGTTCGATATTCTATTGGAAATAAAGCTCAGCGACTTATATGAGCAGATTTAAATGGGAAACCCCGGGTTAGTCATTTGTTATGAAGGACGAAATAAAATGGCTGTAAATTATGGAAAAAAGCAGGGAAGTAAAAATATAGTCTTTTACGTTGCTGCGGTGATTATTCTGGCCGGCGCAGCGGCGGTGTTTTTCTACCCGTTCGGCAAGAAAAAAGAAAATCAGGAAGTTCAGCCTGTTCAGCCGACGACTGCGGTTCAGCAAACGCCGGTAAAGCAGGGACAACTCCAGACACAGCCTGCCCAGCAGACAGGCGGATTGGGGCAGGTAGTCTCGGAAGCCAACAACGTGGCAGGACCGAGAGTATTGGCTCTTCTCAAAGACGCTCAGCAGTGCGTCAGCGAAGGCAAAATCGTCGCCGCCCGAAACACACTCAACGATGTGCTGAATATGGCGATGGAAGACAGTCTCAGGCAGCAGGTCAAACAGCAGTTGCAGACCCTTGCCAACGACTGGCTCTTAAGCAAGACCGTTCAGTTCGGCGACAACCTCTGCTCAAATTATAAAGTCGAATCAGGCGACCTTCTGTCCGGCATCGCGGCAAAACATAAAGTGCCTTATAAATTTCTGATGAAAATAAATAATATCACAAACGAAAAATCACTCAGGGCAGGACAAATAATCAAAGTCGTAGAGGGCCCGTTTCACGCCGTCGCTTATCTTTCATCGTTCACAATGGATTTATATCTGCAAAACGTCTATGTGAAAAGCTATAAAATAGGAACAGGAAGACAGGGCAAGGAAACCCCAACAGGACTGTGGCGGGCAAAAGTCGGCGGAAAACTCATCAAGCCGGTATGGACTGACCCCGAAACAGGAAGAACATATAAATCTGACGACCCTGACTATCCGCTCGGCTCAGGCTGGATTGCTCTTGAAGGTATCGACAGCAGAACGCAAAACATATCAGGCATCGCTATCCACGGCACAAAAGACGAAGCAACTATCGGCACAAAAAGCTCGCAGGGCTGCATCAGGCTTTTCAACGGCGAAATCATAGAACTATACGATATGTTCCAGGAAGGTTGTTCCGAACTGAGAACGGTGGAATAATCAGGGCGTAGTTTGCAGAGTCTTGTAAAAATAAAAGTATTCCAGTGTCTTTTTTAGGGATTTTAATTGTTTGACAAACATTTTTCAGGCAGTATAATCGCCGACTAAGCCTGTTTTTAACTTTAGGAAAACAAAGGGTCTTATGACTATGCTTCATATAGGATTTAACAGCCGTGTGTAGCCGGGCGGCTACATCGGGTAGGCCGTGCAGAGATTGCAAGTCTTTTGTACGGTGCGCCTTTGCTTTCGCTTCGAAGGCTTCGATTATGATTGTTGCGGAGATATCGCAGATGTAAAGATTGGCCTGCAACAATTTGGATGGCTTATCGAAGTGGAAACGTTCTTTATCGGAAAGTTTCCATTTTTTTTGGTGAAAGGTTTTTGTAATGAATCAGGAACTTGTAAGAATTGTTGACAATATAGCTCGTGATAAGAACATCGACAGGGAGTCTCTATTCGCAGACCTCGAATCAGCGATGGTTTCGGCTACACGCAAATACTACGGAAAAACCGAACTCGATGTTAAGGTTCATATTGACAGGACAACAGGCGACATTGTCGCCTATAAAGAAGGCGTACAAATTGACATCAAACAGCTCGGAAGAATACCGGCTCAAACAGCCAAACAGGTAATGATTCAGAAGATAAAAGCTGACGAAAGACAGAGCGTCTACGATGAATTCGTCGAACGCAAAGGCGAAATAATCAGCGGAACCGTCGTAAGATATGAGGGCGGTTCGGTAATCATAAATCTTAACAGCAGAGCCGAGGCTATTTTACCCAAGACTGAGCAAATCTCCGGCCAGAGTCATCACATCGGAGAAAGAATCAGGGGTATGATACTCGATGTTCGTGATATGACAAGCACCGTCAAAATAGTCCTTTCGCGAACACACCCGGAATTTATCAGAAGACTGTTTGAGCTTGAAGTGCCCGAAGTTGCTGAAGGTATCATCGAGATAAAAGCCCTTGCCCGTGAGGCGGGATACAGAACAAAATTAGCCGTGCTGTCAAACGATAACAAGGTTGACGCTGTCGGCGCCTGCGTAGGTGTTCGAGGCAGCAGGATTAAAAATATCGTTGATGAGCTTGGCGGCGAAAAAATAGACATTGTCAGATGGAACGAATCTTCGCAGGAATTGATAGCCAACGCACTTATGCCAGCAAAATGCAGTCAGGTGGCGTTGTGCTTCGAATTGGGCGGCGCGACCGTTGTCGTAGCTGAAGACCAATTGAGCCTTGCCATCGGAAAGCACGGACAAAACGTAAGGCTGGCAGCAAGACTCACCGATTGGGACATTGATATTCTCACTCCTGAAGAGTACAATCAGGAAGTCGAAAAACTTTCGACCGGCCTGAAAAACGTAGAAGGCTTGTCGCCTACGTTTGTCGATAAGCTTATCGCTCTTGGTGTAATCAGCGTTCTTGACCTTGCTGAAATCGGAGCCGACCCTCTGGTAAAAGAAATCGGCATCAGTCCTGAACTTGCTGCGCAGGTTGTTAAAACCGCTGAAGAGCTTGCCAGAAAACAAACCGCCGAAACCAGCGTTACTATCGCTCAATCTTTGATGGGCAAAACGCCGGCAAAAATAGATGCCGATTCGCAGACCCAACAGTAAATCTGCAGGGCAAAGCAAAATTTAAAAAACGGAGTTAAAAAAGGTTGGCAATTACAAGAGTTCATCTTTTAGCGAAAGAACTGGGCGTTAATAGCAAAGCTATCATTGCTAAGTGTCAGGCTGAAGGGCTGGACATTCAAAATCATATGTCAACGATATCCGCAGGCCTTGCCGCAACAATCCGCGAATGGTTCAGCGAAGGTGAGCATGCCACAGCGGTCGAAACCGCCGCTCCGGTTGATTTGAAAAAGGTTCGGGTTAAGAAAAAGAAAATCACCAAGCCGCAAGAGCAGGAACAGGTCGTTGTCGTTGAAGAAACGCCTCAAATACCGCAACCTGCTGAACAGCCTGCAACTGAAGAACCCATACAGACAGCGGAAACGCCGATGCAGGCAGAGCAGCCTGCCCCGATAGAACAGACAACTGTTGAGCAGCCCGCCCCGTCGAAGCCTGTCGCTCCCCCCCTGCCAAAGTTCGAGCTCGTTACACACCCGCCGAAAAAAACAATTACACCGGCAGGTCCGATGCTTGGAAAACCCACGCCTGCAAAACTTGCCGGCCCGCGGGTTATACGAGTTGAGGCCCCAGAACACGTTGAAAGGCCAAGGCCGAAACCCAGAACCAGACCTTCGTATCAACAGGCCGCCTCAGAGCCGCTTTTGGCTTCCGCGCCGCAAATCGCTGATTCAGGTTCAAAGACCGGTAAGGGCAAAAAGAAAACACACGGCAGAAAACATGATGCTTCCGTTACCGAAGACCTTTCTGTTGAAGATAAAAAGGGCAGAAAGCTCAGGGGCAGAGATATAGAAGAACGACGTGCACGTCTTGAAGCCGCCGGCGGCGAAGGTATGCGGCTGCGTCCGGTTAGAAAATTAGAAACCAAAAAATCAAAAACTGAAGAATCACAAAGAGCCAAGCCTGAAAAAGCAGCAATTTCAGAACCTATCCTTGTTAAGGATTTGGCCTCTGTGCTTTCGGTAAAAATCGCGGACATTATACAAAAACTCATTCCACAGGGTATTATGGCAACCGCCAATCAGGTTGTTCCGACCGATGTCGCGGAATTTATCGCTCTGGAGATGGGAACAGAACTTGTAATTCAGCATAAGCAAACGCTCGAACAGCAGATTGCCGATGAGTTTGAAAAAAGGCCGAAAGAACATTCCATAAAACGTCCGGTTATAGCTACAATGCTTGGTCACGTTGACCATGGCAAGACCAGCCTTCTCGACAGAATCCGCTCGGCAAAAGTTGCCGCAGGCGAAGCGGGCGGTATTACTCAGCACGTCGGAGCTTATCAGGTTGTTTGGGGCGATAAGGATAATCCAAAAAGAGTTACATTCCTCGATACGCCGGGCCACGAGGCGTTTACCGAAATGCGGGCTCGCGGCGCAAATATGACCGACATTGCGATACTTGTCGTCGCCGCCGATGATGGCCTGATGCCGCAGACAATCGAAGCTATTCACCACGCAAAAGCGGCAGGCGTTCACATTATCGTCGCGCTGAATAAAATAGACCTGCCGGGTGTGGATACAAACAGAATATACGGCCAGCTTGCCGAACACGAACTTGTTCCGACTGAATGGGGCGGAAAAACAGAAGTCGTTAAAACAAGCGCAACAAAGGGAACGGGCATTGAAGACCTGCTCGAACATCTCGACTATGCATCCGAACTGCTTGAACTCAAAGCTGACCCGACAATCCCGGCGACAGGCTGGGTTGTGGAAGCAAGAATCAGCCAGAACAAAGGCCCTGTCGCCACCCTGCTCGTCAAGGAAGGCTGTCTGAAAAAAGGCGATATTATTCTCGCAGGCACAGGTTATGGCAGAGTTAGAACGCTCCGCGACAGCTTCGGCAAATCAATGAGTTCAGCGACAAATTCTATGCCGGTCGAAGTCTCAGGCCTAAACTGCGTCCCGCAGGCGGGCGACAAATTTTACTGTCTTTCGGACATCAACCGCGCAAAGAACGCTGCGGAGGAAAAGAAATCCAGCGACAGAATGGCTGCCCTGGGAACTCGCTCGAAGGTTACGATGGAAAACCTCTTCAGCAGTCTTGAGGCTGGAAAAACAAAGGATGTTAATATCATCGTCCGTGCGGATGTGCAGGGTTCGGTTGACGTGCTGAACAAATACTTAACCGACCTCAACACCAGCGAAGTACAGGTAAAAATACTTCACGCCGCCGTCGGCGGTGTTACCGAAGGCGACGTAGTGCTTGCCGAAGCGTCTAACGCGATAATCATCGGCTTCAATGTCGTGCCGGAAGACAAGGCCGCCAAACTTGCCGAGTCAAAAGGCGTTGACATCAGACTTTACAGCATAATTTACAGAATAACCGAAGACCTCAAAAAAGCTATGTCAGGCCTGTTGGAGCCGGAAGAACAATTCAAGAGCATCGGCAAAGCGGTCGTCAGAAGCACGTTCAAAATCACAGGGGTCGGAACTATCGCGGGCTGTTATGTCGAACAGGGTGAAGTCAACAGAAACTCCAGAATCAGACTTATCCGCAACAGCGTTATTGTCAGGGATAACTGCCAGATTGAATCGCTTAAGCACTTCAAGGACGATGTCAGGCAGATTAAAAGCGGCAATGAGTGCGGCATAAAAATCGCGGGCTTCGACGATATCAAGGAACAGGATGTTTTTGAAGTTTATGAAATTATAAAAGTTTCGAGAACGCTTTAACAGATATGGCGCAGAGAAGACAGGACAGAATGGCCAGAGTCGTCAAAGAGGCGGTTAGCGACATCGTCAATAACCACCTTCAGGACCCTCGTATAGAAGGCTTCATAAGTATAACTGAAGTAAAAATTGAGCCGGACTTGAAAAAGGCCGACGTTTTTTTGAGTATTATGGGCGCATCTGCCGCCAAACAGAAGGCTGCTTTTACTGCGATACAGCACGCTGCAGGCCATATTCAGTCGCTTTTGGGCAATTATGTAAAGAGCAGATTTTGCCCGCATCTGTCGTTTCATCTCGACGACAGACTGAAAAAAACTATGGAAACGCTTAGAATAATTGAAGAAGTTTCAAAAGAATTTACAGAAGAAAAAAAATGAAAACCAGCGGTCAGGATGTTCTAAAACTAAAAAAACTTTTCACAGCCCTGAAAAAAAGCGGTGAAAAACCAAAGAAACCATCGCACAGCGACTTTATCGAAACGCTTGTCTTTGCGATACTCTGCGAAAATACGACTGAGGCCGCGGCAAGAGCCGCTATTAAAAAAATTCAGTCGCATTTCGTTGACTTTAACGACCTTAGGGTCGCCAGAATTGAGGAAATAGTCGAGGCTATCGGCCACGATATCCAGGGAATTGAGAAATGCGCCGCAAAGCTCATTGCGCTGTTAAACGCCATTTTCCAGAAGTATGACTGCCTTTCACCGGAGGATTTGACAAACTCCGGCAAAAAAAACACAAGAGAAATTCTCGAAAAATTCAGCGGTATGACTGATTTTGTCCGTGCCTATATTATGATGATGGTACTGAACGCTCACGCTGTGCCGATGACCGAAAAAATGATTCAGTACCTCAAAACTTTTGGTATTATCGACTCTGATGCCGACAGTATCCAGGCAGAAGCGTTTATCGAAAAGCATATTTCCGCAGCAGAGGTGTATCCCTTTTATACTGTAATTCGGCACGACAGCGAACTTGCCAATCCCAAAGCTGCGCAAATACTGGCGGACGATAAGTCAAAATCCGCCGCACAGAAAAAGAACAAACCAAAAAAATAGGAAACGGCAATGGCAGATAAAATTTTAAAACTCGGTGTCCCAAAAGGAAGTTTACAGAACGCAACCTTTGAGCTTTTTGAAAAGGCCGGCTTCCATATAACCGGCTATGAAAGAAGTTATTTCCCGCAAATCGACGATACCGAAATTCAGCTTATTATGCTCCGCGCTCAGGAAATGAGCAGATACGTCGAAGACGGCGTTCTTGACGCGGGCTTCACAGGACAAGACTGGATTCTCGAAAACAAATCAAGCGTAACCGAAGTCTGCCAACTGCTGTACAGCAAGGCAACTTCAAATCCCGCTAAATGGGTTCTGGCTGTGCCGAACGAATCGCCTGTGAAAAAGCCTGAAGACCTCGAAGGCGGAATCATCGCGACAGAATTGGTCGGCGTAACAAAGGATTACTTCAAAAAGAAAAAAATAAACGTCAAAGTGGAATTTAGCTGGGGCGCGACAGAAGTTAAGGCGCGTTTGGTCAACGCCATCGTCGAACTCACCGAGACAGGCTCAAGCATCAAGGCGAACAATCTGAGAATTATAGATACCCTGATGAGTTCGACCACCCGGTTTATCGCGAACAAAGAAGCGTGGAAAGATAAATTCAAACGCGAAAAAATTGAAAACATCTCTATTCTCTTAAACGCCGCGATTGACGCCAAAACAACCGTCGGCCTGAAAATGAACGTTGCCAGAAAAAGCCTCGACGCTGTGCTGAAAATCCTCCCTGCCGAGAAAAGCCCCACAGTTTCGCCGCTTGCTGACGGCAGCTTTGTCGCTATCGAAGTCGTTGTCGATGTCAAAACAGAAAGAACTATCGTGCCAAAGCTCAAACGTGCAGGAGCCTCAGGCATTATCACTTATCCGCTTAATAAAGTAATTCACTGATTAGGATTAAGGTTTTAAATTATGTCAGGACATTCACACTGGGCTGGTATTAAACATAAAAAGGCGGCAAACGACGCCAAGAGAGGCAAGGTCTGGAGCAAAATCGCCAGAACCATCATTGTCGCAGCCAAAAACGGTGGAGGCGACCCTTCGCAAAACCTCGCCTTGCGATACGCAATCGACAAGGCCAAAGCTGCCAATATGCCCAAAGATACAATCGAAAAAGCCGTCAAAAAAGGCGCCGGCAGCGGAGATACAGTTTCTTTCGTTTCAATTTTGTATGAAGGATACGCACCAGGCGGTATCGCTATGATGGCTGATGTCCTCACTGACAATCGGCAACGTACTGCCCCGGAAATCAGAAAAATTTTTGAACACTTCGGCGGAACGCTCGGCTCGACCGGCTGCGTGAATTATCTGTTCAGCAAGAAAGGACTTTTCACTGTCCCGCTTACCGCCATAAAGGAAGACGACCTTATGGAGCTTGCGCTTTCAGCGGGCGCTGAAGACATCAAAAACACCGGCAGCGTCTATGAAATCACCTGCGAACCTGCCGCGTTTGACGAACTGAAAAAAACGCTTGATGAAAAAAAGATTCCGACAGAAGTAGCAGAATTGTCGATGCTGCCGCAAAACAGCGTGCCGGTTACGGATATAGAAAAAGCTCGCAAGATTCTTGCCATTATGGAGGAATTTGAAGAGCACGACGATGTGCAGAATGTCTATGCCAATTTCGACATTCCAGACGACATAATCGCTAAACTGCAATAAGTTCCGCTGAGAAAACACTGGAAAATGGAAAGTAAATCACTACAATACGCCGAATTATGAAATTCGTACTAATTGATAAAATAGTTAAATTAGAAACAGCCAAAGAGATAATCACGACAAAGAACGTATCTCTTAGCGAAGAGTATTTGGCTGACCACTTTCCGGTTTTTCCGGTCTTGCCGGGCGTTTTTCTGCTTCAGGGGCTAATCGAATCGGCCTGTTGGTTAGTCAGACAGAGCCAAAACTTCGCCAATAGTATGGTGTTGCTTGCTCAGGCAAAAAATGTAAAATATAAGAGCTTTGCCGCTCCCGGTATGCAGATACGGTACACGGTAACAGCAAAAGATATTGAAGACAACATAAGTTCTTTCGTCGGCAGCGGCGAATGTAATGGTGAGCCGATTGTTGATGCCCGGTTCAGCCTTCGGCATTTTAACCTTGCCGAGAAGAATTCAAAATTCGCCATTGAAGACGCGTATATTATTGAAAAATTAAAAGAGCGATACAAATTATTGTATAGCGGTCAATAGCTGACTATTTTTTTGGAGTTATTTTATGGCAATGACAAAAGATGAAATTTTAAAGGAAATTCAGGATGTTCTTGTTGATGCGCTCGGCGTTGATGATGATGAAGTTACGCCGCAGGCCAAACTGATGGCAGACCTTGGTGCAGAGAGCATCGATTTCCTCGATATCGTTTTCCGTATGGAAAAGGCTTTCGGCATTAAAATTCCGCGTGAAGAACTGTTTCCTGCCGAAGCTCTGCTGAGTACCGCTGATTTCGTCAGCGGCGGCAAGCTCACACAGAAAGGTCTCGACGAGTTGAAAAAGCGTATGCCGCACACTGACATTTCAAAGTTTGCCGCAGACCCTAATGTGAACAAAATCGGCGACTTATTTACCGTACAGGTATTAGTTGACTTCGTCGCGGCAAAGTTAAACTGATAAAATAAAATTAGTTCTGCCGAAGGCAGCCCTTAATTTTGATTTTTTAATTTTGATTTTTGATTTTCTTTTATGCGTTGGATATGGATTGATAAATTCGTTGAGTTCAACAGCGGCAAAAACGCTGTGGCCATAAAGAATGTAACTATGGCTGAGGAGCATCTCCACGATAATTTCCCCGGTTTTCCGATGATGCCTGAATGCCTTATGATTGAGGCAATGGCACAAACGGCGGGCATTCTTGTAGGCGAGGCTCGCGGATTCAGGGAAAAAGTTATCCTTGCGAAAATCAACAAGGCCGCATTCTTCAATTACGTCCGTCCGGGCGACACCATAAAATTATGCGCCGATATCACTTCCATCGCGCCGGAAGCCGCAAGCACAACCGGCAAAATTATGCGGGGCGACGAAATGATTGCCGAGGTTGACCTTATGTTCAGCCACATCGACCAGAATCTTGCGGGCAAACAATTCCCAAAAGAAAATTTCGTTTTCACCGACCTTTTCGGCGTGGTCTTAAGAGCGTCCGGCATTGACGCCCCCGCTTTCGGGAGCGCGGCAAGATGACCGTCCCTCTCGCCGTAATCACTGGTCTGGGTGCAATCACTCCGCTGGGATTAAGCTACAAAGATTTGTGGCTTGCCATTCAGCAGGGAAAATGCGGAATCAACAGAATCACAGCTTTCGACCCTGCCGGCTTCACCTGCCAAATCGCAGGACAAGCCCCCGAATTCAGCATTCGCGATTACGTTCCAAAGGCGATGCGAAAAACAACCAAGCTGATGTCCCGCGACATTGAGCTTTCAATCGTCGCCGCCGATGACGCTTTCAAAGATGCAGGCATCGTAACAAAGGCTTTCGACGAGCAGAACATCACAATCAATCCAAAGCGAACAGCAATTACTCTCGGTGCAGGCTTGATTAGCTGCGACCTGATTGAACTTGCCCCCGCTGTCGCAAAAAGCATTACCGACGGCAAATTCGATATAAAAAAATGGGGCTCCGACGGCATAAATCTTTTAACGCCGCTTTGGCTTTTGAAATATCTGCCCAATATGCTCGCCTGCCACGTCGGCATTATCCACGACATTCAGGGTCCCAGCAACACAATCACCTGCGCTGAAGCCGCAGCCCAAATCGCAATCGGCGAAGCCGCACAGATAATCCAGCGAGGCGATGCAGATGTCGCTCTTGCCGGCGGCGGTGAAGCGAAAGTAAATCCGATTGTCCACATCAGGCAATGCCTGCTGAAAAGAGCAGCAAGTAATTATAACGATAATCCCGCAGCCGCCTGCCGACCTTTCGACGCGAAAGCATCCGGCTCAGTTTTCGGTGAAGCCGCGGCATGCATAGTAATGGAATCACCCGACAATGCCAAAAATCGCAACGCGAAAATTTACGCTCAAATCGCAGGCCTCGGCCAGAGTTGCAGCATAAATTCAAAATACGAATCAATCGAAAATGATGGCAAAGGCATTCAATACGCCATCGAATCTGCTCTCGAAGAAGCAAAGATAACCCCTCAGCAGCTCGATTTGATAATCCCTCACGGCACAAGCATATTGGCCGATGATGCCGCCGAGGCCGCGGCAATCCACAGCGTACTTGGAAACGCCGCCGATGCAATACCTGTCTTTCCGACAAAAAGTTTGGTCAGCAACACCGGCGCTGCTGCCGGCGCGGTTGATGTTATCGCCGCCTGCTGTATGATGAGAGATGGAATTATACCAGCCGCCAAAAACTGCGAAAACAATGTTTCAAAACTTAATATCGCAAAACATTCGATTAATAAAAATATCAATTACGTTCTCTGCTGCAGTTATACCTACGGCGGCCAAACCGCGGCAGTTGTACTAAAAAAATAAATTGTAGGGTGGGCTCTTAGCCCACGCGGTTGTTTATATTATTCGTGAAAATATGATGAAGCAAAGAGTAGTTATAACCGGCATTGGAATAGTTTGTCCTTTAGGCAACGATGTGCCGACAATGTGGGATAACATTCTCAATTGCCGCAGCGGCGTGGACACAACCACGATTTTTGATGCTTCGACTTTTCCGACAAAATTCTGCTCCGAAGTCAAAAATTTCGACATAACAAAATATACAAAAAATCCAAAACTCCACGAACAAGGCAATCGCCACAGTCGCTTTGCAGTTGGCGCAGCCGCTGAAGCCTGCAAACAGGCAAAAATAAATATAGAAACCGAGCATCCCGCCGACGGCATCGACCGCAAAAGAATGGGAATTTATCTCGGCGCAGGCGAAGGCTCCGTTGACAATGAAAATTTCTTCAATGCTATCGTGCAGGGCTGGGACGATGCGAACAACAATATGGACTGGAACAAATGGGCTGGGGTCGCTTTCGGCAAAATGACCGCCTGGCGCGAACTTGAGCAGGAGCCGAATATGCCCGCCGCTCATCTGGCGATGCTCACCGGCGCTCGCGGAACAGTCCGAAGCTGCCTCACTGCCTGTGCAGCAAGTACTCAGTCCGTCGGCGAAGCTTTCAAAATCATTCAATCCGGCAGAGCTGACATTATGATTGCAGGCGGCGCACATTCGATGATACACCCGCTCGGAATAACAGGCTTCAATCGTCTTACCGCCCTTTCAACTCGCAACGACAGCCCGCAAACCGCATCGCGACCTTTCACCGCAAGCAGAGATGGCTTTGTTATCGGCGAAGGAGCCGCGATTGTAATTCTCGAAACTCTCGAATCAGCAAAAAAAAGAAACGCCGAAATTCTCGCCGAGGTTATCGGCTTCGGCAGCAGCAACGATGCCTTCCGCGTTACAGATATGCACGAAGAAGCCCGCGGCGCAGTCTTCGCCATCGAATCAGCATTAAAAGATGCCAAACTCACAAACAAAGATATCGACTACATAAGCACACATGGCACAAGCACCAGCGAAAACGACTCCATCGAAACGCTTGCCATCAAAACTGTCTT
>Ga0172379_10001180_pt1 | contig 54964 bp, 63 predicted proteins | sample GrowelOW334metaG_FD_119756 | JGI IMG/M metagenome (GOLD analysis project Ga0172379, IMG submission 119756) | Groundwater microbial communities from an aquifer near a municipal landfill in Southern Ontario, Canada - Groundwater well OW334 metaG | ecosystem: Environmental > Aquatic > Deep... | reverse complement strand
CGGGTTCTTGCCGGCAATCTTTTTCAAGAGCCTTTCGTCAATATTTAATCCTTTTTTGATTGATCTGGTCATAAATACGTAAATAAAAAGCTCGTAACGAGCTTGGTTTTATAATAGCAAATATCTATAAAAATGCAAGTAAAATAAAATTTGGGGATTCCCAGCGCCGAAGCCAGGAATCCCCCACCGATGAACCGACAGAAACTTACTACCTTAAAATTACTTTTGCTTTATATCCTTTTGCTTTTCCTTTAGGGAGGCAACAATTTTTCCCCCACGTTCGCGCATTTCCTTTCGACGCTTTCGAGCAGAACACCGAATCCTCATTGTATAACCCTCCAAAAGTAGTAGTACTTATTCTCTCATTAGAGAAAATACTAGGAAAGAACAAGCCTATTTATATTTATAACATGAAGTTTAGATTAAGCAAAGGGAGATGGGGAAAAGACCCCTACCCAACCTCCCCCTTAATAAGGGGGAGGAGAAGGAGGGGGTCTATTTATTCTTCCCAGTCTTTCGTCGAGAAACAATGAAAACATTAGAATATTTCTTTGGTCCGCGAGTTTTGCGTCCGCCGGTAACTTTACCCCACATGGTTTTCGGTCTTTTGGTTCCCCGTCCTTGGCGACCTTCTCCGCCTCCGTATGGATGGTCTACTGGGTTCATGGCTGTCCCTCGTACCGTAGGGCGGATTCCTTTCCAGCGACTACGCCCAGCTTTGCCGTAATTTTCCAAATGATGTTCTTCGTTCGAAACAGTCCCCACGCAAGCCCAGCAATTTTCATTTATTTTTCTGACTTCAGTGGAAGGCATTTTCAGGTTGGTGTAGCCGTCAGCGTTGGCCACTACTTGCGCAAAGATCCCAGCCGAACGGCCGATCTTGGCTCCGCCATTTCGCTTCACTTCCACGTTGTAAACAAAAGTTCCCACCGGAATACTTTTCAGCGGAAGCCTGTTGCCAGTTTTCACCTCAGCTTTCTCGGAAACGATAAAAGAATCTCCGGGCTTCACGGACTTCGGCAATACTACATATCTTTTTTCTCCGTCTTTGTAGACAGCCAAGCCGATAAAAGCAGAGCGGTTTGGGTCGTATTCGATAGTGGTTATTTTGGCCGGTATTTCTTTTTTGTCGTATAAGAAATCCACCTCTCGGAAAAGGCGCTTGTGCCCTGCTCCTTTGTGCCTCATGGTGATGCGTCCTGCGCTGTTCCTGCCGACGCTTCGGCGAAAGCCGTGAGTGAGGGACTTAGTTGGTGTGGAAGTAGTCAAAATTTCCCGATAATTCACATTGGTCATCTGCCTGCGAGATTTGGTTGTTGGTTTGTATGTTTTCATAAATGTGTTCCCAAAGCCTTGCTTTGGCAAATTGCCAAAGCAAGGCTTTGGGTCTTATTAAATAAATTCTATTTTATCGCCTTTCTTTAAATAAACTAACGCCTTGCGACTTCCGCCTTTGGTGTTACTTCTGCCTTTGAAGGTAATATTTTTCTTTGGCACCGGCAAAACGTTTACTTTGACTGGCTTTACTTTATAAAGCGCAAAAATAGCTTTTTTTATTTCATTCTTGTTGGCCGAAGGAGCAACGTTAAAAGTATAAATATTTTGCTCAGCCGCAAAAGATGCCTTTTCAGTCACTCTCGGCTTCATGGTCGATTTTGGAATTGTTTCCTTTATTTCTTTTTTTTCTTTTTTCTTTGCCATATATTTTATTCTACCGACAGTGCTTTAGGCACTCAGAGCGCCTAAAGCATTGTCTCCTTAACCTCTTGATTCTAAAAATTTAACTGCTTCGGTCGGATTTTCTATTAAAAGATATTGATAACTCAAAACATCCAGCGGATTTAAATTCTTCAAAAATACTAATTCTAGCTGGGGCAAATTGCGGAAACTTTTCTCTGCTTTTTCATCCCGTCCGAGAAGAGCAGTCAAAACTCTGGGCTTCTTGGAAGTGGCCAACGTTTTGAAACCGGAAGCTTTCGCGAGGCTCTTCATAACCTCTAACGCTTTCTTGGTATTCATCCCCGACATGGCCAAACTATCTACAAAAATTATTTCGCCGTCTTTTAACTTTTTGGAAAGCACTGAGAACAATGCTTGTGCGCGCATTTTCTTGGAAATTTTTCTTTTATAATTTTTCTCTGAGAGCGGACCATGAGTCACTCCTCCGCCCACCCAGATAGGGCTCCTGCTCGAGCCGTGTCGCGCTCGGCCGGTGCCTTTTTGCTTCCAAGGCTTCTTGCCACCACCACGCACTTCTCCGCGGTCTTTGGTGTCTGCGGTGCCAGAGCGTTTGTTGCTACGCATGCCTTCCACCACCTGGTGGACCAAGTCCGCGCGCCATTTGGCAGCAAAAACCTTTGCTGGAAGGTCTATCGTTCCTGCGGAAGTTCCTTTTTGGTTGTAAATTTTTGTTTCCATAATCTCTTTTAAGGCAAGACCTAACATTTTAGGTCTTGCCTTTTACTATCTGCTAACTATCTCCACTAATGTTCCCTTCCGACCGGCCACTGCCCCCTTAATGAGGAGCAAATTATTTTCTTTATCTACAAAAACAACTTTAAGATTTTTCTGCATGATGCGATCCGAACCCATCCGGCCAGCCATGCGCATACCTTTCGGAACGTGCGTACGCAACCCCCCGCCGATGCTTCCCGGTTCTCGCTCAGAATGTTTTTGGCCGTGAGATCTTGGACCTCCAGAGAAACCATGACGCTTCACTACGCCTTGGAAACCTTTACCTTTTGAAATACTGGTAACTTCTATCTTGTCTCCGGGAACAAAAGCAGAAACATCTATAACGTCTCCTTCTTTGGCAGAGCTTTCGTCGGCCGGCTTCAGCCTGAATTCTTTGAGAGTTTTATAGAAGGCGCCCTTCATGGCCCCGGCGCTACCTTTGGTGACTCTTTCTTTCTTTTGCGCGCCGAAACCAACCTGCACAGAGTCGTAGCCGTCTTTGGCTTTTTCAAAAATTCTGGTGACGGTCACCGGCCCGGCATTTATGATAGTCACAGGAACAACCACCCCCTCAGGGGTAAAGTATTCCGACATATTTTCTTTTGTTCCTAAAATAAATTTCATGGTCTTTTTTGTAACAGTGCTTTAGGCTCTCAGAGAGCCTAAAGCACTGTCTCTGGCAATGTCTCTTATCCTTACATCATTTTCACATCAATATCAACTCCGGAAGGCAAGGTCAAATTGGTCAGGGCCTCAACGGTCTTGGGGTTTGGGTTTATTATGTCAATCAATCTTTTGTGTACTCTTATTTCAAATTGTTCTCGGGTATTTTTGTAAATAAAAGCGGAACGATTGACTGTGTATTTTTTTATTTCAGTTGGTAATGGAACAGGCCCTACTATCTGCGCATCGTAGCGCATAGCCGTATCCATAATTTGTTTAACAGAGGCATCCAAGATATTGCTCTCGTAAGCACGAACTCGGATGCGAAGCACAACTTTACTTTCCCCTTTTTCTTTCTTAGCAGAAATTTTAGGTGCTTTGGTCCCGACCTTTTTCTTTGTCGGGATCCCGACTTTGGTCGGGACTTTCTTTATTTTTGTCTCTGTTGTTGTCATTGAATTTATTTTAATGAACTGGATTTTTTAAAGGCAAGACCTAACATGTTAGGTCTTGCCTTTTTTCTATCCAAGAATTTTCGTAACGACTCCTGCTCCGACTGTCTTCCCTCCTTCACGGATAGCAAACTTTTGGGTTTCCTCAAGCGCTACTGGCGTGACTAATTTAACTGTGATTTTAACTGTATCGCCAGGCATAACCATCTCCGTGCCTTCGGCTAAAGTCACATCGCCTGTTACGTCCGTAGTTCTGATGTAGAATTGAGGCTTGTAACCTTTGAAGAATGGAGTGTGGCGTCCGCCTTCTTCCTTTTTCAAAACGTAAATTTCAGCGGTGAAGTTGTCGTGCGGAGTAACCGTCCCTGGCTTGGACAAGACCTGTCCGCGGGTAATGTCTTCTTTTTTCAAACCTCGCAAAAGAATCCCGGCATTGTCGCCAGCCATCCCTTCTTGGAGATTTTTGTTGAACATTTCAATCCCGGTAACCACTGTCTTTTGATTTGGCTTTATTCCGACGATCTCCACTTCTTCTCCGACTTTGATTACGCCTCTTTCAATCTTACCAGTGACTACGGTGCCTCGGCCTTCGATAGAGAAGATGTCTTCAACTGGCATGAGGAATGGCTTGGTAACATCGCGCTCTGGAACAGGGATATAAGTGTCAAGAGCGTTGGTAAGTTCAAGAATTTTCTTGGCCCATTCATCATCAGCAGATTTTGCTTCAAGAGCTTTAAGCGCTGAGCCACGGATAACCGGAGCATTGGCACCGTCAAAACCTTGTTTGGTTAGCAGTTCGCGAATTTCCTCTTCCACCATGTCGATCATGTCTTTGTCGTCAACCATGTCGCATTTATTTAGGAAAACAATGATCTTTGGCACACCCACTTGCTTAGCAAGCAAAACGTGCTCGCGGGTCTGAGGCATGGCGCCATCAGTGGCAGCCACGACAAGGATAGCACCGTCCATCTGGGCGGCACCGGTAATCATGTTTTTGATATAGTCTGCGTGTCCTGGAGCATCGATGTGTGCATAGTGGCGGGCATCGGTGGCGTACTCGTTGTGAGAAATGTTAATAGTAATTCCTCTAGCTTTTTCTTCTGGAGCATTGTCGATCTGGTCGACTCCGCGAAGGCGAACTGTTTTCCCGGCCATGTTTAACACGTGCAAAATAGCCGCTGTTAAAGTGGTCTTGCCATGGTCCACGTGACCGATAGTGCCGACATTTACGTGCGGCTTATCCCTCTTAAATTCTTCTGCCATAATATTATTTGAGCTAATAAGTAAGACTTAATGTACGAGAACCAGTCACTAAGGCTTCACTACTAACTTTGATTAACTAATAATATCTATTACCAAAATAGCAATAGAAAAACTGCAGAAAGTGCAGTTGTTAAGATAATAGCAAATCAGAGAAAAATGTCAAATTGAAACCCCGTCCAATAATTTAGATTCAAATGGAATTTTTGAAATTTCTGTTTCACCTTGATATTGTTTTTCCAATTCTTCTTTTTTCTTATATAAATCTTCTATTTTAAAACCCATTTCTGTTATTTTTTGTTCTCCTAATTTATAAAAAATTGCTGAAAAACCTACAATTTCAAGACCAGAGCCTTTTCTGCATATACCAATAAACCAATCGAGTGGTATTTCCTTTTTCTGTTCGGGACTTTTGTTTGGACCTTCGACACCCATAGGTTGATTATACACCTATTCATACAATCCTGGATGAGTATCAATATCTGAAAAAATAACATACTCTTCACTAATATACTCAAATACCGCCCGAAAATTGCCGGTAATATTTATACTGCTACATCCGTCATATTCTCCGTGAAGTTTGTGGTTATTTAAAATAGGATGAAACTTATTTTCTTTAAATAACTCCAACCGTTCAAAAAATTTATCAACTGTTTTACTGGGAATTTTTTTGATTTTTTTGTTAAAATTTGAAGAAAAAGCAATGTGCATATTTTATACTCCTAGTGATTTACGCATTTCTTTTATATCCGTATAAAATTTTAACTTGCCACTTTTGTGTTCCTGTCTTGCGTCTTTTATCGCTTTCCTCAAGCGGGCATTCGGTATTTCTGGTACGGTAAATTCTATTCTTTTTTCCACGATTAATTTCTTTAAATAGGCATTGATGGCAACAGAAAAATTCAACCCCATTTCGTCCAGGACTTCTTTGGCGTCTTTTTTCAACTTCGAATCTATTTTAAAATTTATAACTGCTTGTGACATATATACAGAGTGTATACTTAGTATATATTAAAGTCAAGTGCTCAATCAAGGAGGTCTTATTTCCTCGCAGCAATGATAGTCTCTGCCACGTTGTTTGGCACGATGTCGTAGCGGAAGAATTCCATGGTGAAGCCGGCGCGGCCTTCGGTCATGGAGCGCAGGCCGGTCATGTATCCGAACATTTCAGAGAGAGGCACTATCGCTTTAATCACTTTATTCATTCCCCTGTCTTCCATTCCTTCGATCAGTCCGCGCTTGGAGGAAAGGTTCCCCGTAACGTCTCCCATGAATTTATCCGGAGTGATGACTTCTACTTTCATCATCGGCTCAAGGATCACCGGGTTCGCTCGTCGGCACGCGTCTTGGATAGCCATACTGGCAGCAATTTTGAAAGCCATTTCGTTGGAGTCCACTTCGTGGTAGCTTCCGTCCCAAAGCTCTACGGAAACATTGACCATTTTAAATCCGGCCAAAATCCCACGGTCGAGTCCTTCTTTGAACCCCTTCTCACAAGGCGCAATGTATTCCTGAGGGATAACTCCGCCTTTGATGGTGTTCACAAATTCAAAACCAGGCGAGCGCTTGGTGTTTTTCGGCAAGTCCTCCACTTCTTCTTTGGTCAGCATTTCCATCGGCTTCACTTTTATCTTGACGTGGCCGTAGTTTCCGCGTCCGCCAGACTGTTTGATGTATTTTCCTTCTGCCTCGGACTTTCCGGTAATGGTTTCTCGGTACGCCACTTGCGGTTTGCCGACGTTGGCCTCCACGGTAAATTCTCGCTTCATGCGATCCACAATAATTTCCAAGTGAAGCTCTCCCATGCCGGCGATAATAGTCTCCCCCGTTTCTTGGTCAGTAGTTACTTTGAAAGTCGGGTCTTCTTGCGCCAGGCGGTTCAAAGCCATGCCCATTTTTTCCTGGTCGGCTTTAGTCTTCGGCTCGATGCGGAGCTGGATAACTGGCTCCGGGAAAACGATGCGGTTTAATTCAATAGGATTATTTTCATCGCAAATGGTGTCGGAAGTAATGGTGTCTTTCAAGCCCACCGCGGCAGCAATTTCTCCGGCGAAAACTTGCTTCACTTCTTCGCGGTCATTGGCATGCATTCTCAATATTCGGCCGATGCGTTCTTTGTTGCGAGTGCGCGGATTGTAAACATAGCTGCCGGCCAGCAAGCTACCGGAGTAAACGCGAAAGAAAATAATTTGTCCTACGAAAGGATCGGTGGCCACCTTGAAGGCGAGCGCGGCGAAAGGTTCTTTGTCGTCTGCGTGGCGGACCATCGGCTCGTCGTTGTCCGGGTTAATACCTGGAATCGGCGGAATGTCCGTCGGAGCCGGCAAGTAGTCTACCACGGCGTCCAGCACCAGCTGGACGCCTTTGTTCTTCAAAGCGGAGCCGGCAAACACTGGGAAAATTTCATTGGCAATTACTGCTTTGCGTAAAGTTTTCTTGAGCACTTCCATATTTGGGATTACCCCTTCCAAGTATTCTTCCATCATCACATCGTCCGTCTCTACTATTTTTTCAACAAGTTCGCCATGATATTTTTCTGCTTCCGCTTTCATTTCTTCCGGAATTTCCTTTTCCACAACCTTGTTGCCCATTTCTCCTTCAAAGTAATACGCCTTCATGCGAAGCAAGTCCACAACACCTTCATGCTTTTCCTCCAGCCCGATAGGGATCTGCATGCGTACCGCTTTCTTGGTAAGTCTATCTAAAATAGTTGCATAGGAATGTTCAAAGGAAGCGCCGGTGCGGTCCAGTTTATTCACAAAACAAACTCGAGGCACTTTCGCTTCGTCGGCATAGCGCCAGTTGGTTTCGGATTGCGGTTCCACTCCAGCCACTCCGTCGAAGACCACCACCGCGCCGTCGAGTACGCGCAAGGACCTCTTCACCTCCACAGTGAAGTCAATGTGTCCAGGCGTATCAATAATATTAAAACGATGTTTTTTACTCTTGTCTTTTATGTCTGCGTAAGTCGGCGTCCAGAAACAAGTAACCGCCGCAGAGGTAATGGTGATCCCGCGCTCGCGCTCTTGCTCCATCCAGTCGGTCGTGGTTTCCCCGTCGTGCACTTCACCGATCTTGTGCGAAACGCCAGTGTAAAAAAGCACGCGCTCGGTCGTGGTCGTCTTCCCCGCATCAATATGCGCGATAATTCCAATATTTCTAACTTTTTCTAAAGGGTAATCGCGTTCCATAAAATTACCAAGCAAAATGCGCAAAAGCTTTGTTGGCTTCGGCCATCTTGTGAGTGTCTTCTTTCTTTTTAATAGCGGCGCCTTCGTTCTTGGAAGCAGCGATTAATTCATCGGCAAGTTTGATATGCATCGGAGAGCCTTTCTTGTTGCGGGCGGCATCGCGGATCCAGCGCATAGCCAGGGCTTGCCTCCTCTCAGCGCGCACTTCTCTCGGCACTTGGTAGTTGGCGCCTCCGATACGCTTGGAGCGCACCTCGGTCAGCGGACCAGCGTTGCGCATCGCCAAATCAAAAATCTCCAACGGATTTGGGTTGCCTGTTTTTTCCTTAATGATGTCAAAGGCTTTGTACATTATCTTGCGGGAAGTTTCCTTCTTGCCAGACCACATGACGTAGTTTATGAACTTCTCGAGTTTTTGAGAATTATAAACGAAGTCAGGCTGAACTATGTTTCTATTTTTTACTTTGCGTCTCATTTTTTATTCGTAATTCGTAATTAATAATTCGTAATTATTTTTTGGCTGCTTTAGGCTTCTTGTTTCCATAAAGTGAACGGGACTGCCTTCTCTTCTCTACTCCCTGAGTATCGAGCACTCCGCGCACAATGTGGTATCGCACCCCGATTAGATCTTTCACGCGTCCTCCGCGAAGCATCACCACAGAGTGTTCTTGCAAGTTGTGTCCTTCCCCGGGGATATAAGCGGTTACTTCCATGCCATTGGTCAAGCGAACTCTGGCGATCTTGCGGAGAGCGGAGTTTGGCTTTTTAGGAGTGGTAGTGGAAACCTTAGTACAGACCCCGCGCTTGAAGGGCGACGGGAAAAACACCGGCCTGTTTTTTAAGACATTAAAACCGCGAGCCAGAGCCACAGTCTTGTGCTTGGAGTGAACTTTCACTCTACTTTTTTTAATTAATTGATTGATTGTTGGCATTGTTTATTAGGTTCTAGGTTCTAGTTGCTAGGTTCTAGAAAATACAAAATAAAAGAGTCCGCAGACTCAGGTAACAATGTACTATAAACTTAACTAAAGCGCAAGGCCAGTAATGAGATTAAAAAGAAAAGCCAGAATCGGGTACAAATAATCAGAAAAGAAAACAATAAAAATAAGCAGTAAAACTAAAGAGTATTGCTCATAGGCAAGGATAAAGGAAAAGGCTCTCTGTGGCAAAAAAGAAAAAAGTATCTTGGAGCCATCTAAGGGCGGGATAGGCACCAGGTTGAAAATAGCCAAAGCTAGATTCACGATCACAATAGCGGAGGTTATAAAATAAAAATTAGACTGAAGCGCCAGGCCGGAAGTCAGACGAATAATCAAACCGAAAACAATAGCAATAAAAAAATTTGCCAAGACACCCGCCGCGGCCACCCATATAGTCCCCCATTTTCTATCACTCAAATTATTTGGATTGTACGGCACCGGCTTGGCCCAGCCAAAAAGAAAACCGGCGTGGCTAAAAATCAGGACAGCCGGCAGAAGTATCGAGCCAAACAAGTCCAAATGATTGATGGGGTTCAGGGTCAAACGGCCGGCGTTCCTGGCAGTATCGTCGCCAAAGTACTCCGCCATGAAGCCATGCGAAACTTCGTGAATCACAATAGACATAACAAGAATCAGGATATAAAAGATAGCATTGGTTGCATCCATGTGGTTTCTATGATAGCATAGGACTCGTTATGACAAAAGTATGCGCAATAACTAAAAAGGGTTCAATCGTCGGAGGCGGATACTCCAACAGGACCCGTGCCACCAAATTCAACCCCACCGGCAAGAAAAGAAAATACCCGAATCTTCAAAAGAAGAAGATTTTTATTCCGGAAATAAACAAATCTATCAACATTGAAGTCACCGCCCGGGGCATGCGCACGATGAAAAAGCGCGGCACCTATGCCACGCTCCTCAAAGCTGGACTCCTTAAAGCATAAAAAAACCTCACAATTGTGAGGTTTTTTTATGCGCTTTTTACGCTGGCACGAAAGTCAGGGCTGTGCCCTTTTTGCCGGAGCGGCCGGTACGGCCGATGCGGTGCACATAGGTGTCGTAAGTTTGAGGCACGTCGTAGTTGATGACATGGGTGACGTCTGGGATGTCGAGCCCGCGGGCAGCCACGTCGGTGGCGATCAAAATATTGATCTGGTCTTTCTTGAATGAATCCAAAATGCGGATGCGTTCCCGGCTTCGCTTGTCGCCATGAATCCCGCCAACTTTGAAGCCCAGGTGCGCTAAGTCTTTCGCCAAAGTGTCCACGCTGTGTTTCATCTCGCGAAAAATTAAGATTTTATCCGAACCTTCCCTCTTCAAAACCTCGTGCAATTTTTCTAATTTATCTTCTTTAGTTCGCACGCGAACAACGTCTTGATCAATATTTTTGGCTGTCTCGCCAGAAATTACTGAAATGAAAACCGGTTTTATTAAATATTGCTCCGTTAGTTTTTTAATTTCGGGAGAAAGGGTGGCGGAAAAGAAAAGCGTCTGGCGTTCCTTATTGGTCTTGCCGATAATGTAGACCATATCATCGCGGAATCCCATATCCAGCATGCGGTCAGCCTCGTCTAGAACTACACTATGACAGGTAGACAAGTCCAAAACTTTTTTCTCTATCAAGTCCCGCAAACGCCCTGGCGTGCCGATGATAAATGAAACTCCCATTTTTATTTCGCGGATTTGTTTCATGATCGGCAGCCCCCCCACGCAAGCCACAGAGAACATGCCAAAGCCAAAAGCCAGATTCTTAAAATCAGACTCTATCTGCAAGGCCAGCTCGCGAGTCGGCGCCATGATCAAAACTGTTTCTCTCTTGCTTAATCCTTTGGTTTTTGAAATTTTTTCAATCAAAGGAAGCAGAAAAGCAGCCGTCTTGCCGGTGCCGGTATTGGCCATGCCGAAGACATCCTTGCCTTCCAGTACGGCCGACATGGCTTGGTCTTGAATGGGGCGCGGATTGGTAAATCCGGCGCGAGAAATATTTTTGTGCAGTTGAGTATGAAAAGGAAAATCAGCAAACGTGTGCCTAGACACATATGGCTTTTCTTCTAACTGTTGCTCTTTTTTAATAAAACGAGAAAAATCTATTCGCTCCCCGCGAGATCGTTTACTGCTTTTATTTGCCCCGCCTCTTTTAAATGAAGGACGTGCTCCGCCAAAACGAGGTTTCCCGCCATAGGAACGAGCAGGCGTTTTAAACGAAGAAGTATGACCCCCAAATTTCTTGGGATGTGCTTTATTTGATGTGTACATAATGGGTCACTCCCAATATGTTATATATATCGAGTACGATATTATGACTTCGATTCGGACATTATAAATATTACTATATTTATATGCTCCTCACTCGTCACAATAGTTGAGAATGATATTAAAAGAGTAGCATTTCTGCATTATTTTGTCAATGTTTCTAAAGTTTTCTCTATAATTTCATCCACGGAATTATAATATATGAAATGAAAGTTAGGATGATCGATTCCAGTAATCCCTCTAGAAACTTTTGAATCTTTGTGTGCCATTGCAAGAACAGGGATACCCCTCTTCTCTACAGCAGTGCCTAATTCGTAACCAAGTCCGATAGCGGGATAATCACAAATTGCCAAAAAACAATCAGCTTTCATAAGACATTCTTTTATATCAAAATTATAAATTTGACGTGCGGTAAAAGGTTTATCTGTATTAAGATCCTCGACTCCTAAAAATTCTAAAATTTCAAAGTATTTACTAAGTTCTTTTTTAATTTTTGCAATCATTTCCAAGAGAGCATCTCTTTTGTCAGCGGGAAGATTGGTTAAGGCACAACCAATGTAAAGTTTCTTTTTCATTTTATTCAAATTGTTTGCCTATTATATTATCTGGACTTTCTCGATTAAAAAGATTTTCACTATTTTCAAGAATATACACATTTTTAATGCCAGCAGAAATTATTACATTCCAGCATGGTTCACAAAACCACCAGTGCCCCCATAGATACAGATCTGCTCCTTTTGTATCATACCCTAAATCTTTAGCATTTTTTACAGCCTTTGGTTCACTGTGATTTTTTGGATGGCAACCCTCACAAAGTTCATAACCTTGTCCTGTTGGTATTTTTAGTTTAACTCTTTCACATACATTTTTTTCATGATAGGTACTACCATTAGCTCCTCGCCCAATTATTTTTCCATCTTTCACAATAATACTTCCAGTCTGTATAGATTTATCTAAAGAATTTAATCTTGCAAATTCTTTTGCCTCTGCCATGTATAGATTAGAAAGTGGTACATATAAAATAGTTCGCCCTTCTGGTAAATATGGATATGCTACAGTTTTTTGATTTTTTGTTTCCATAAGTTTTATATTGTATACTCTACTACATGACGACTTTTGACACAATCTATCAAAATATTATAAATAAAATAATGTCCGAAGGCATAGAAGAATTAAACGAGCGCACAGGACATAAAACAAAAGCACTTCCTGGGGTCACTTTTCAAATTGATATTGAAAAAGATGGATTCCCTGTCTTAACACTTCGCAAGCAGCCATTAAAATCCCCTATTGCTGAACAAGTTTGGTTTATCCAAGGAGAAAAAGACACAACTTTTCTACGTAAATTTACAAAAATGTGGGATCCATTTCTAGAGAAAGATGGCACCCTTGCCTCTGCTTATGGATTCCGCTGGCGCAAACATTTCGGAAGAGATCAGCTTGGAAAAGCAATTGAGCTTTTAGAAAAAGAACCGAGTTCCCGCCATGGTGTTATCGTAACTTGGGACCCAAAAGATGATGGACATGGGGGCACTTCAAAAAAAAACATCCCCTGTCCTTATACTTATACGATAAATATAATTGGCGGTCGGCTTAATATGCATAATATAATCCGTTCTAATGATATGATTCTAGGCTGTCCATTTGACGTATTTGGATTTACCCTTTTGCAATGCATGATTGCTGAGCGTCTTGGTGTACGCCCTGGAATTTATACTCACTCAATATCTAATGCTCATATATACGATAATCATTACGAAGGTGCAAAAGAAATTATAAAAAGAACTAATGATCATCAAAATATAGAACTGCATTTACCAAAAGATGCCTTCATGCGAGCTGAACAAAAAGATGAAAGATTGGTTGAAGAAATCTTTTCAGATTTACAAAATCAATATAACCCCCTGCCACCTATTACTGGACTAGAAATTGCATTATAAAAGCATTCTATAATTCTATAGAATATTAGAATAGAAAATTATGATTTCAATCATCGCCGCTGTTGGAAAAAATAATGAGCTCGGTAAAGGCAACACTCTGCTTTGGCATTTGCCTGCTGACTTGAAACATTTCAGAGAAATCACTTCGGCTCATGCAGTGGTGATGGGCAGGAAAACTTTTGAATCCCTAGGAAAACCTTTGCCGAACCGCCGAAACATAATTATCACTCGAGATGCAAATTATAAAAAGGAAGGAGTAGAAATAGTCAATTCGCTGAGTGCTGCGTTGGATTTGTTTCCAGACCAAAACGAAGAAGTTTTCATAATTGGCGGAGGAGAATTATACAAACAAACCTTGCCTATTGCCGACAAACTTTACATCACCCACGTAGATGCATCAGCTCCAGACGCGGACACCTTTTTCCCGGAAATTATTCCGATAATGTTTTTGGAAACTTCCAAAGAAGAACACCAAAAGGACGATAAAAATCCTTTCAATTACACGTTCGCAACCTATACTAAATTTTAGGGGTCCTCGTCTGTTTTAATCCGAATGAAAATATCTTTGCCTTCGGGAGTTTTTTCTTTTTTGTAAACTCTTTTTTTATTTGTTTCGATTTTTTTAATTAGCTCTTTTTCTAAATCAAAGCCTAGAATTTCAGACATGCCGAGAATAAAGATCATCACATCGGCGAATTCTTCTGCCACGCCTGGCTGGTTTTTATTATGTTTTGAAAATGCTTCGGAGAGCTCTTCGTATGCCCGGCAAAACTCCGAAGCGATGTCGGTCGTATTGAACCCCTTCTCCAGTTTGTTCCGCATCACTTCTTTTTGTAATTGTTTTAGATCAATCATAAAATTTTAATTATTTTTCTTTCACGACAATTCTTTTAACACCCAAACTTTTAGCCATTTTAGCGCATGCAGGACAAGGTTTAATTTTACAATACATTGTTGCGCCTTCAAGTGAAATTCCAAACTTCAAAGCTTGAGACATCGCATTATGCTCGGCATGGATTGTTCTGGCGCAAAGACCTGCCTTCATGTCGTGACCAACATCATTACAATGTGGCAATCCTGAAACTGAACCAGTATAGCCAGTAGAAATTATTCTGTTGTCATGGGTAACGACACACCCACTGCCACTTTTATCACAGGTGGCACGTGAGCCAATAACGTCAACCATATCCACAAAGTACTCGTCCCAGCTTGGCCTCTTGTGTTGCGCAGCTTTTTTAACAGCCTTTTTCATTGCTTAAATATACTCCCAAATATACAAAAAAACAAAGCCCCTTTCGGGGCTTTGTTTAATCTTTAAATTTAGTCCTTTACCTCTATCCACGCATATTTTTCTGCTGAAAAATTGCCTGGGCACACCTCGCCCCGTCGGGCTCCGGTTCATTGAAGTGAATTATTTCACTTCAATGCCCATGCTCCTAGCGGAACCAGCAATGATGTTGATGGCTCCTTCGTCGTCCTTTGCATTCAAGTCTGCTCTTTTCTTGTTGGCTATTTCAAGCGCTTGCGCGCGAGTGATTTTTCCGGCTTTGGTAGAGGCATTTTTGCCGGAACCTTTTTCCACTCCGGCTGCTTTAAGAATTAAGCCTGTAACTGGCGGAGTCTTCACAACAAAGTCATAACTGCGGTCTTCGTAAACAGTGATCTTCACCCCCACCTTGTCCCCGGCCATTTTGGCAGTAGCCGCATTGAACTTAGTGACAAAGTCTCCGATGTTGATCCCGGCCTGGCCTAGCGCCGGACCAAGCGGTGGAGCCGGAGTGGCTTTTGCAGCCTGGATTTGTAATTTTATTTTTTTGGTTATCTTTTTTGCCATATTGTTTTTGTGCCAGAGCCTAAAGCTCTCTCTGAGCTTTAGGCTCTCGGCGCTATATTATATTAAATCTTCTTAACTTGCAAGAAATCAAGCTCTACTGGAGTTTCCCGGCCGAACATGGAAACAAGCACTTTTACTTTTCCGCGATCCTGATCCACAGAGCTTACCTTACCTTCCAGGTCTTTAAACGGACCATCGTTGATAAGGACAGTCTCCCCCACCACCATGTCTATATTGTGCTTGGTAGTACCTGCGTCCATTTTCTTGAACAAATAATCCACTTCTTCTTTCTTAAGCGGAACAGGGTTTACTCCTGCGCCAACAAAGCCGGTGACCCTAGGAGTGTTGCGCACCACATACCAAGAATCGTCAGTCACAATCATATCCACCAGCACGTAGCCCGGATAAATCTTCTCTTCCACTTCCACTCGTTTGCCAGCTTTAATCTTTATCTTCTTCTCCACCGGAACAATGACGTTAAAAATCTTATCGTTCATGCCTAGAGAATCGATGCGCTGGCGTAAATTACGAAGAACCACATTTTCATATCCGGCGTAAGTGTGGATAGCGTACCAATTTCTAACTCCTAATGTTTCTTGTTTGGACATGGCTTTACGGGGTAATTATTTTCTGTAAACCTTGAGAGAAAATAAAATCAAAAATTCCTAAATAATAGGAAATTACTACGGACAGAATAAGGACAATTAAAGTGTAATACAAAGTCTGGTTTTTAGATGGCCAGATCACGTGCTTCAATTCAGTTTTTGTTTCTTCTAAATACTCAGTAATTTTTGACATACGTTTCTAGTTAGGCAAGACCTAACATGTTAGGTCTTGCCTAACTCTACCTTTTAAAAAAGCCCCCTTTCAAGGGCTCTTTTAATCATATATCATTTCGCAGAAAATTACAAGACCCCTACCCATCCTCCCCCTTAACAAGGGGGAGGTGCCGAAGGCGGAGGGGGTCTACCTTATCTCGTAAGTAATAGTCACATCCGAGCTGATGGTATTCTCGCCTTTAGGAATAACGGCTGGGGCCGGAGCTCCGCCTGCGCTACTTTTCAGCATGGCAGTATCGGCGTACATTACAGGGAAATTACCCGACTCGCTAAAGCTTGAGATCTTTCCTAAGGAAACCCCCAGATCTTTTGCCAGTGTTTTAGCTTTAGCTTTCGCATCGTCAATCGCAAGTTTTCTGGCTTGCGCTTTCAAAGCATCTTCTTTATCGATGGCAAAATTCGGACCGTTCAGATCAGTTACTCCGGTCGTGCCAAGAGCTTGCATGATATCGCCCACAGTATCAGTGTTGCGGATTTTTACCGTAATGCTCTCGCTCGCGGTGTAGCCCACCAGCACTTGCTTGCCAGGAGGACAATAATAAGCAGAAGTTGGAGAAACAGTAACTCCGGCTGTCCCAGCACCCACAGGAACTTGCGGACATACAGCTTGCCGATACTGATACTTTGGATAAAATGAGGCATTGGCAGTTTGGACATCCTTATCTGCTACTCCTTTTGCTTTCAAAACATCCAAGGCTTTTTTCTCAACGTCTGCCACTCCAGCCTGGGCATCTTTGACGGTCGCGCCATCTTTACTGATAGTAAAATATATATTGGCAATATCCGGCACAGCTGTCACCTCTCCGTGACCTGAAAATGAAATCGTCGTCGGCTGGGAGCTCTCTCCTAGTAAAGTGTATTTCTTTACTTGAGAAAATATTTTAACGGCAAAATAAGCCGATAAAACAACCAACAAAACAAACAAAGCCTGTCCTATTCTTTTTTTATTTTCTTCTAGCATTTCCATCTCGTACGAAGTAAAAGGTATTTATTGCTTTTACTTAAATTAAATAATAATCAAAATTTTTCTTCCCGTATGAACATAGTACATAAACTTCGTACGGGATCCATATAATTATTTCTTAATGGCTAATAATTCGACGTCAAAAATCAAGGTTGCATTTGGAGGGATCGGTCCTTGCCCGCTTGCTCCGTAGCCGTCTTCGGGCGAGATAGTAAGAGTTTTCTTTTCGCCGACCTTCATTCCGACTATTCCCTTGTCCCAGCCGGCGATCACCTGCCCGGCCCCTAAGGTAAACTCAAAAGGCTGAACATGCTGAAACTTTGGATCTACATTTGAATCAAAAACTGTGCCGTTTTCCAACCGGCCAGTATAATTCATGGAAACCACGTCGCCTGCTTTGGCCACTTCTGCTACTGGAGCTAGATCATTGTTTACGGGTAAACTATCTACCACTGGACCGGTGTTTTCTGTTGCCATATTTACTTTATTGTTTATACTAATAAAAATTAAAACTCCCACTAGTGCCAAACAAAGCACCACTGCCAACACTATATTCATATTATTTTTCTTCTCCATAGTGACTCCATTATAAACCTTACGATTTTTTTACACAATATTTACTTCTGGCACCAAATCAAGGCCAAATTTTTCTTTTACGGATAAAATAATCTTGTTTGCTAGACCAAGGACCTCTGCTCCGGTGGCCCCTCCGTAATTGACCAAAACCAACGCTTGTTTTTCGTGCACGCCGACATTTCCCTCTCTATATCCTTTCCAGCTTGTCCCGCCTTGGCTGGGGCCACATTGTTCGACAAGCCAGCCAGCTGGGATTTTAACACCCTGATCTTCAGTAAAATATGGAAGGTTCGGATACGCTTGCAAAAGCTCCCGCAACCTCGGCAGCGGGACGACAACATTTTTAAAAAAGCTGCCGGCACTGCCAATAACTTTCGGATCTGGTAGCTTGCTACGTCGGATGTCGGAAATTGCATCACTGACATCTTTTGGTTTTTTAACTTCGATATTATTCTTTTTCAAAAAATCGGCCAGAATTTTATAAGAAAGATTTGGCTTTGGTGTTTTGCTCAATTTAAAAGTTACCGCGGTAATAAAATATTTCCCTTTAAATTTATTTTTAAAAACGCTCTCCCGGTAGCCCAAGGCGCATTCTTCTTTATTTAGTATTTTTTTTTCTCCCGTTTCTATGTCGAAAACTTCCACGTTTTCTAAAGTGTCTTTAACCTCTGCCCCATAAGCTCCGATGTTTTGGATTGGCGCCGCTCCGACCGTCCCTGGAATCAGAGCTAGATTCTCAACTCCCCAGAAGCCATGCAGGACTGCAAAGACTACCAAATCCTGCCAAAATTCTCCGCCCCAAGCTCTCACTTTTACATTTTCAGAACCTTCTTCTGTGATTTCAATCCCTTTCAATCTATTTAAAATAACGATGCCTTTAAAATCTTTAGTAAAAAGCACGTTGCTCCCTCTTCCGAGAAATATTTTCTGGTTATTTTTAAATTCTGGCAAACCAAAAAGCTCAACTAAATTATCCTCACTAACTACTTCAACAAAAAACTTTGCCTGGGCAGAAATCCCGAATGTATTTAGCTCCTTTAAATTATAATCCTTGGATATTTTCATTATGGTACAATCAATATACCACCGCTATGGAAAATAGTGAAACAAAAAAAAGGAAAAAATATTTCAGCCGTTTTCTAAGAATTCTCGGCCCAGGCATCGTCACCGGCGCGGCCGATGACGACCCGTCCGGCATCGCCACCTATTCCCAAGCCGGAGCGCAGTTTGGCTTCATGTTGCCATGGACTATGCTCTTCACTTTGCCCTTAATGACCGCAGTCCAAGAAGCCTGCATGCGCATCGGAGCGGTTACTGGCAAAGGGCTGGCCGCGGTAGTACGCGAACATTATCCGAGAAAAATATTGTACCCGATTGTTTTACTAGTGGCGTGCGCCAACACGCTCAACATCGGCTCAGACATAGGAGCCATGGCGGAAAGTACTAGGCTTATTTTTCCGAATATTCCTTTTTCAATTTTAGCAATCACCTTTGCTCTGCTCATAGTGTTGCTAGAAGTGCTTATCCCTTATCGCACCTATATCCGCATTTTGAAATGGCTGGCTCTGGCCTTGTTTGCTTATTTTATTACCGCATTTTTGATTGCCGTCCCTTGGGTGGAAGTGTTGAAGGCCACGCTTATCCCAAGAATACAATTGAACAGTTCATTTTTGTACATCATCGTCGGCATTTTCGGCACAACTATTTCGCCTTATTTATTCTTCTGGCAAACAAGCAACGTCGTGGAGGACGAAATCACCAAACACAGAATCCCCCAACATGGTGGTGTCCCAAAGCTGACAAAATCATACTTGAAGAACCTGCGGATCGACAATGCGGTAGGAATGATTTTTTCCAACGTTACCGCTTGGTTTATTATTATCGTCGGAGCCGTAGTCTTAAACCAAGCCGGAGTGGTAAACATCAATACCGCTGCCGATGCCGCCCGCGCCTTGGAACCATTAGTGCACACTTTTCCAAACGCCGGGTTTTTAGCCAAAATTATTTTTGCTGTTGGAGTCGTCGGCATCGGCCTGCAAAGCATCCCCGTCTTGGCTGGTAGTTCTGCTTATGCAGTCGCAGAGACATTTAGCTGGCGCGAGGGGCTGTTTCGCAAATTTAAACAATCTCGCAATTTTTATTTCGTAATCATTGTCGGCACTTTAGTCGGACTGGTTTTTAATTTTATCGGCTTTGACCCTATCAAGGCGCTTATCTTCACCGCCGTGTTTAACGGCATCGCCGCCGTGCCACTCATTTACTTTATCGCGCGAGTTTCCAGCCGAGACGACGTCATGGGCGAGCACAAAAGCGGCCTCGCCTCCCGGCTCGGCCTCTGGACCGCCTTCACGATTATGGGCGTATTTGCCGTAGCGCTCCTCCTGTCATTTTTATAAATCTTAAAATATATAAACGAAAAAACCTCGCACCATCACCGAAGTGACAATGCGAGGTTAAGATAAAAAAAATACAAAATTAAGACCAGAGGCTCAAGGAGAATTAATGATTCTATGCCTAAGAACTTGCTTCTTGCGAAAGCCAGCGAACCACCAACCGCCAGGCCAAGCACGGCCGCGGTGGCCGACGCGCACTTCACGCTCGCCACCCCACCTGTCGAACGTAGCGAATGAATTTTTACCCCACTGCATCCCGTTGGGATGCTCATCGGCGAAAGCTGGATCGTCGATGTTTACCTGCAGCTGCGCCAGGTAATGCGGGACTAAACTGCGACACTCAAACTCGCCAGCAAGTTCGGCGACCGAGATAAAACGTTTCCCGGGAAAGAAGTATAGGTCGCCTTCGTCAGGACCACCAAAGAGCATCGTCGACAGCACTTCTTTGTCGATATGCTCCTTTCGGCCAAGAGCAGTAATCATCTGCTCGAGGGTTTTACTCCGGTCGATTTTGAAGTGCCTGATGATCAAATCGCTCCGCCGTTCGACCCGGAGACGAAATGCTTCAAACATCTCCTGGGCGAGAGCGTCGCCCTCATCCTCCAAAACTATTTGAGAAATGTCTTTTGGAAGAGACGATGCGTTGACACGGCAACGCTCCGAGAAGCGGTCCGCCGCTCTGCCGATTTGTCCTGCTGTAATTACTTCTGCTTCTTTGTCTTTGATGGGGGCAATGTTTTTAGACATTGGCGTCATCCTTTCTGGGCACATGTGCCCTTTTAAAAAAACATTTTCCGGATTCTGCCGGAATCAGTTGCAGGAAAACCCTGCTATATATTATTCGCTAAAAATTATAAATCTTTATAACCAAAATGTCAAGCTCGCAAAATTGTTACATTTCCGTCTTTATGTAACTGAATAAGTTTTGACGCTTTACTTATAATTTCCCCTCCATTAATATATAAATCAACTGAATCGCCAAAATATTTTTTTGCCTCTTGGATATTTTCACTTGGAGGCCTTGCCTCCAAGTTGGCCGAAGGCGCAATCAAGGGTCCGGTTTGCCGTAACAAATTTCTTAATTCTTCCTGCTTGGGGATTCTAAAAGCGAGGGTGTTTGTACCGCGGTGCAAATAGGTGAATTTTTCATCCGGGCAATTTAAAATAAAACTAGTGGGGATAGAAAAATTTTCTATAACATTCTTTTGCTCGGCAGATAGAAAAATAGAAAATTTTTCTAATTCGTGAATATCTCCGATTAATATTATGCAGGGCTTGTTTGGATTTCTTTTTCTAATTTCATATATACGACTAACTGCTTCTTTATTTAAGGCTTTCCCCGCCAAGCCGTAGATAGTATCGGTCGGCATAATTACCACGCCGTTATTTTTCAAAGTTTTTATTAAATTTTCGTCTTTCCAAATGTTTTGCGGTAACGGCATAAAGTGTATTATAATACAGAAATGATAAAAAAAGTTGTAAAATTTTTCGACAAACTGGAAGACAAAATAAGGGGAAGATTAAGCCACTATCCTATCCTTTACGCCCTGATAGGCGGTGTTGGGATTGTGCTGTTCTGGCGGGGAGTTTGGCATACTGCGGACTTTCTGACTGATGTAATTTTTTCTTTCCAGCGAACTTCTACTATTGATCTGGGTAATCTCCCCTGGTGGGATGGGCCGTTGTCTCTTGTCTTAGGCAGTGTTCTGCTTTTATCTACTGGTTTGTTCGTTCTTGGTTTTATCGGCAATGAAATTATTGTTTCCGGCTTAAAGGGGGAAAAGAAGTTAAATGAAAAAGAAGAAAGTGAAATTGAAACAGAAGAAACCCAGCTAAAAAATCTGCAAAGTACTTTAAATAAAGTAGAAAAAAGGCTTGAACACATAGATCAAGAAATTGACGAGAAAAAATAAAAGCGTGTTTAATTTGGATTTCTAGGATTATTACCCTCAACTCTATCAACCATAAATTGAACAGCTTCATTGGTATTTACTGTTTGCATTTTTATTTTTGGATATTTATTGTGGAATACCCTAAATATTTCATCTGCGAAAGCTTGCCCAACCATAGGGACTCTATTGAAATCAAAAACTATAGACTTAAACTTATCTAATCCAGACAACACTCTCCTGGCTTGAGAACGAGAGACATAAACCCCGCCCATAGTATATAGCTTTATTTTGACCTCGGTTTTATCAAAACCATAGTCGCTACTATCACTAATGTTTGTGTATTCTTTAAAAATACTATCCAGATGAACATCGGACTCTGTCGGTATCTTGAACACAACCTTTGTTCCTTTCTTAATTTTTTTAGGTTTTTGTAGAAAAATATCCCTGATCTTATTATTTACTATTAGCTGGTAACCGAAGCTATCCAATATGAATGTCTCGGCAGATTTTGAGGTGAAGAATATACCCTCTCCCGAATGAGATTTCGGCATTGTTGTCGTCTTCCCTTTTAGTAAATCCTGCACCGCTTCCAGCTCAGATCTTAAATCTTTTTTCTTCATTATATTTCTAAAAACTCCGACACCAAAGTCTACAACGGAAAAAGTTAGTTCTTTATTCTGTATTGAAATTTCCACCTCAATCTTCTTGGACTGAGAATGCTCGATCGCATTATTGAGCATTTCAGAAAAAGCAAAAGTAAAAATACTTCTAACATTTTCTTTAAGTTTGAGAACTAATGGAAAATTATTTTCGATATCATCGAGAACCTTATGTTCCTCAAGAAACTCATTTATAAGGATTTTGGAGATTTTTGTAGGGAAAATATCTGCGTGTTTTGAAGCGTATTCTGGAACAACATAAAAGGCTTTTCTCGTTGAGCCAACTTTTAGCAATTTACCCTCAAAAACCAAGATAGATATTAAACCACTAGCATATTGCCTAGAAACTGAAAATCGGCCTGCAATATCCGCAGTTCTTATTTTACCCTTATTTTTAGCTATTTCTATAATTTTTTCTTTGTTCAATATCATATGTAAACCAATTGTAAACCAAACCACATACAATTGTCAAGTAATTGTAAACAAAGCTATTTGAATCTTTTTCTATTATAAAAACCCAAAATATGACTTTTTACTAGAGTAATTTTCTTGTCTTGGGTGGTTATCGGGGGTTGAACCCGAACTAAAAGCTCCACAAGCTTTTGTGCTACCGCTACACCATAACCACCATGTATTGATATTTATACACTAAAAATAGGAAAATAAAAAGTTTGTGCCCAGGGGGAGATTTGAACTCCCATGCCCTTGCGGGCGCTACCACCTCAAGGTAGTACGTCTACCAGTTTCGCCACCTGGGCATTTATTAAATACCTATAAAGAGTATACCAAATATCTAAATTTATTCTGCCACTTTTTCCGCGACTTCTTTGTCTTCCTCCAGGTGAGTGACTGAGCGCATTTTTTTGCGAACATCTTTTACGGCTTTGGTGCGGATGTAGTAAAGCTTTGATCGGCGAGCGCGAGATCTTTTGGTTATTTTAATTTCTCCAAGCATCGGAGAATACAATGGGAAAATTCTTTCCACTCCGACCCCAGAAGCGATTTTCCTGACGGTAAAAGTAGCCCCTGCCTCAGTGCCGTGCTTCCTGCCAAGGACGATGCCTTCAAAAGCCTGAAAACGAGACTTGCCTTTTTCGTCGATAATCTTTGAAGAAACGGAAACAGTATCTCCAGCTTTGAAATCAAGCTTCTTTCGCTCTTCAATGTCCACCGGGCTGAATTTTATTTTGTTGATTGTATTTCCTGCCATATGTAGAGAAACATTAACACAATGAGTTCAATTTTGCAATTTAATTCACCTCACCCCTTTGCTCTTCCCCTCTCCTTGACAAGGAGAGGGGTTGGGGAGAGGTCAGGCAAACTCCCCCTGATAACATTTCACACAATAAACAATTTCTGGTCGATCTGGTGCGTAAGGTGTATAAATATTTATATTACATTTATCACATGTTCGATGATACATGCCGAGTTTATTCATGCGACTAAATCTTCTATTTTCTCTGCATTTCGGACACTCATGCGGAACAGGCAAATTCATTTTGCGTAACAAATCGTACTCGCCCTGGACAATCCTGTAACCATTCCCGCAATTTTCACAACCAATAACTTCCTTCAAAATATCTTCTCCGGTTTCAATAATCTTCTCCGGCAGAGAAGTAGCTGGCTTGGAAACACTGTACACAGTATCTTCCCGGTCGCTCCACGCGAAGCCTTCTTTGATTGCCTGCTCTTTAGTCTTTGGGAAAAATCGCATAGCGTTTGACTTGTTGTAAGCAAATTTGCTGAATTCAGACGGGAAAAATTCTCCATAATAATATTTGCGTCCGAGCTTGTCTACATACGGATTTATTTTCATATCGGCAATGATCTTTTCTTTTAAAATTTCATATTCTTCTTTTGGATATTGCTTGTTTAAAATACAATAATTTTTCCTCTTCAAATTAAAACAGCCGAGGTTGTTTTTGCCGGCAATATCCCAGGAACAATACTGAAGATTCAAACAATCAGGATAGCAACCGTAGGAAAAATATACCGAGTTTGCGTCTTCTCCAATAGTTGCCGATTCATAAACAAGAGAAGCATTATTGCCCCAACCAGTATAATCCATACAATCCTTTGAACCATCAACAGTTATAAGCTGGCAATATTTGCAATTTTCTGCTCCGTTAAGGATATAACATTCCCTGGAGTTCTTAGAGACATACACATGCTCCCCGGTAACATTTAAATTATAAGCATTACCATGAAACTCTCTATATGGTTTTGTTAACCAAAATTCTCTCGCTTGTTTTTCTAATTTTATTATATTACTCCATGAATCTAAGCCAAATTCTTTAACTTTTGTGGCATACTCTTCTTTAGAATATTTAACATTAAAAATACAATTTGAAGCTCCGCGAAGATTTACACACCCAACACAGTTGGTACAGCCGTAACAATTGCGAGAAAACCAAACATCCACACAATCATCAAAATCTTCAGAAAAAAAAGTACGGTAACTTCCAATAAAACCAGTCGACTCATAACATAGTTCCGATTTCCATCCGCGTAGGCAGTCTGAACTATATTTCAGACCATTGAGAATCGAAGAATAGAAAACATTGTCACAAAAATCTGCCCAAAAAGCTAAGTAGCAGTCTTTGCTCCAAGCAATATCATTTGAATAATTAGAATTTTTTAAAGTTAGGTAAGCAGCCTCCAATCCTGCATAGGGTGTTTTGTCGCTCAGCTCTTTGACTTGATCTAAGAATGGCCGAGCAGGGTCATAATCCATGGCATACTCTGTGCCATCCCAAGAATCTCCCCACCAGCAGGGCTGGCAGTAAACAGTGATTTTTGTTTCCGGTTCATAGACGGAAAGTACTTTTACTCCACATTTGTCACATTTTCGCCAAAACAAATTCCAAGTATTATGAATGGCAAACCTGCGAACCATCCGGCAATCCGGGCACCAGGAAGGCGCCGGTACTTTTATTTTTTCGTAAAAATTAAAATCCTCTTTTTCTATAACAAACTTATTATTACAATTTTGGCATATTTTAGTTTCCATAATTTCCACCTCACCCCTTCGCCCCTCTCCTTGACAAGGAGAGGGGTTGGGGAGAGGTTCTTGGTTTTATTTTACCACTTTATTGAATTCTTCTGGAATAGCTGACTCCACTTTTACTATTTCGCCCTTTAGATTCCTGAATTCAATGGACTTGGCGTGGAGAAACATGCGACCCCCTCCTTTCTCCTCCCCCTTAATAAGGGGGAGGTTGGGTAGGGGTCCGTTTGGATTATAAAGCGAATCACCAGCCACTGGATGATTTAAGTATTTCATATGCACCCGGATCTGATGTGTCCGGCCGGTTTTTGGACGAACTTCTAGATAGGTAAAATTTACCCCCTCTCCTTTGGAGAGGGGCTGGGGAGAGGTTGAATTTAATTTACCCCCTCCCAACCTCCCCCGAAGGGGGAGGTGAATGCGTTCAAGAACGCGATACTCAGTAACAGCTTCCCGCATCTCTCCCCTGGCTCCCCGGCCAGAAAGGCGCCTTCGAAAATCTTTCGGGCTTCGGCCTATTGGCTTATTGATTACTCCCCGATCGTTTTTTACATTGCCGGAGACTATCGCCATGTAAATTTTCTTCACTTCTCTGTTCTTAAACTGACTTTTTAAAAATTCATGCGCTTTTTTATTCTTGGCCAACAAAAGGACCCCGGAAGTTTCTCTATCCAGCCGATGCACTATCTTTAGTTTCGGATATTTTTTCTTGAATATATCTAATATTGTTTTTTCGTCCGGGCCTGCCCCGTAGCGAGCTTGCTCTGCTGCGGGGTGCACCAAAATACCAGACGGTTTGTCTATGGCTAGAATATTCGCATCTTCATACAAGACTTTTATTTTCATATGTTTATATATATCACATATTGTCGCCAACAGTTAGTTCCTTAATTCTTTCAATCCAACCCATAATTGTTAAAAACAGTTTTGTGTCACAAACACAAACATCAATAGTACCATACGGAAGAGTTTTTCTTTTTTGTAAACTGGCGGAACTTGGTTTGATGTATGTTTTATAAAACTGTTTCCTAGGTATTCCGGTTATTTGAGACCAGTATTTTTCTGTTTTTTTCACATCGGCATGTTCAAATGTATGAATATACGCACGAAATTTACTTTCGGGAGTTTGGCAAATTTCTCTGAAAAATCTCATTATTATTTTTATAACTAACGGGTCGCTATTAGCCACTCGCGCTAACCCTTTTTTTGTTTTTCCACCTTCGCCCAAATAAAGAATAATCCCAATTAATTTCAACTGATCCAAAGAGATAAAATTAAAATCTTTTTTTGCTTTAGTGATGATGGCTTGCCTTTTTTGTTGTTCATTATATAGGCGATTAATTCTTCGTTTTTCAATAGATTCAATGCTTCGCCCTCTCTCAGAGAGTCCCTTTTTCTGTTCTTTTGTAAGAACAATGTCCCGGACCCAAAGGCTAACGCTTGATTTAGTAAAACTTGTTTCTTTTACAATTTGATTAATAGAATATCCTTTCTTGCGCAACATTCTTGCCTTCTCTTTTTCTATTACTTTCATTAGTAGAGTATAACATATAGAGTGTATTATTAACTAGTCTAGTTATCCACAACGACTTGAAATAGAACGATAAATAATATACACTATTTTTATTGCGGGGTTAGCTCAGTTGGTAGAGCAATCGATTTACACTCGAAAGGTCGGGGGTCCGAGTCCCTCACCCCGCACATGTGTCACATTTGCCCCCGTAGTTTAATGGATAAAACGAAGCTCTTCTAAGGCTTTGATGGAGGTTCGATTCCTCCCGAGGGCACAATTAAAAGTCAGAGTGATGGGTCAACGACGGGCGAAGGAGAATTTAATATTTCGGTTGACCTTTTTTCTCTTTCAGAAAAATAATTAAGCGCTTTTTTAATACGCGCTTCGCTGACTGCCTGGAGCTGGCTCCCCGCCTTCGTATCTGGCAAAATAGCTTCCTGATTTATTTGCTGAAAAAGATAGTAGCCAAAAACAAAAGAAAAAATAATTATAACTATTGCGCTACTTACCGCAATTCTCCAGCATGCGTTTGGGTTAAAAGTAGAATCATTTTTCTTGAAACTCTTTTCTTTTTTGAAAAAATTTATTTTCATCCCGTACGAAAATTTAAATAAATAACAATTTATAAATAATACCAGATAATGTTGATTTTCGTACGGGATTCATGGAATATAGCTTAAAAGTTGTATTTTAAATACGGCCTCCCAGTTTGAGCTGTCGATATTTTTTCCGACCACAGCTTGAGGCTTATGCACGTCCATAGATATGAAATCAAGCACGTAGGTAGAATTCTCCAAAAGGGTTATAAATTTATAAATTGCTTCAAATTTGCCTGAGATTTTCATCCCAACGATCAGCCCCGAGCTGTCTGTCTTCGTATCTACTGAATCAATCTGAGCCGAGACCCCAGCCTTGTCTGATAATTTTTCAATTGTATCAAAAAACGGCACGACATCGGAACTTTTTATAAAATGACTTTCTAGTAAATCTTTGTCGGGGGAAATTTTTTGAATTAACTTGTTCAGAGATTGGATGTCGCTACGTCGGTTGGTTTCTGTTTGCATACTGATCGAGTCTTGCTGGGTTTTATTGTTATTCTCGTTTATTTTTTGATATAAAAAAACAAAAGCCAAACCTAACACCAAGAGGATCGCCACAGAAACAAGTAATGATATTTTTTGAAAGCTGTTTTTCATGACTCTTATGAAGGAATTAAACTTAAACTAAAATCAATATTAGATCCTTTTACAAAACTAGAAACAGGCAAGATCACATTTTTAAAAGACGGGCTATCTTCGAGCGCGCGACGGAACAAAAGCAAAACTTCCCTAGACGACGCTACCCCGGTGACATTTATTTCCCCACCGGTTAGCTTATTTTTTTCATATAAAATCTGAGTTATCTTGATGTCCGGCCTTTTTTTAATAAGAATAGCATTTATAACATTCATGGAAACAAGAAATTTATTCTTTTCGAATTTTTCCACCAAAGTAATTTTGGTATCCATATCTTTCACAAAGGCGAGAGACTGCTCCTCCAGAAGAGGCAAGGGCTCTTGTTTCTGAGATTCCAGCCTTGCGCTAACCGAAGAATATTTCACCGTCGAAATAAAATATGACGGCAAGATGGTAAAAAAGGCGACCAAGATACAAAAATCAAGAATGAATATAGTTAAAATTGCCAACCGGAAATAGAAATTTAAAACTATTTTTTTCTTTTCTTCTTTTGGGATTAAGTTAATCATATTATTCAATTTAATCACTATCACTAAAATCTCCAAAGGCAAGCCCTAGGGCTGTGGCAAAAGCCAACGACTGCCTAAAACTCATTTCCGGTATGTCTTTCCCTGTGTTCGACGAGATATTGACCCAAACATTTGCCATCTCCACCGTGCTCTTCATGCTGGCCGAAATATAATCAGCGAGTCCAATCAGATTAGAATCCCCACCGCAGAAAATTATCTTTTTAATCGGCGGATTATTTTTCCCCTCTTCGTCTTTGTGTGTCTGCCAATAGAGAAAGTGCTTCACTATCTCGTCGCGCAAAACCGAGACGCTGTTCAAAAGGACTGCGAATATTTCTTTATTGTCGGTGTTGCGCTCTAGTCCGTATTGTTGTTTCATCTTTTCCGCTTCTTCGAAACTTATATTGAAATTTTTTTGAATCATTTTCGTCAACGACGCCCCTCCTAGATCCAACGTAAAAGTAAAAACCACAATCCCTTTCGAAACGATAAAAATGCCAGTTCTTTTTTTGCCGAAGTCTACGATCATATAAGTATCTAGATCATTTTTTTTGATAACGGCCCTGGAAAGCGCTTGAGCCTCAAGCTCAAAAGACTTCACGGACATTTGAGAATGTTCAAAAATTAACAAATAATTTTCTATTATATTTTTCGGGACTGCAGTCACTTGCACTTCCAAACACTGGGCATTTTCACTAACTAATTCATAATCAAAAAGAGCGTCCTCGGCTTGGATGGGGATGTGGTCCTCAAGGGCAAGCTCGATCCCCTCTCGGACTTTTTTTAAGCCTGCCTTTTCCAGCTTCAAGGCAAAAAGATACACTTGTTCTTCCGGCAAGGAAACACGCACGGACTTTACATTTTCTTCTCTTCTTAGGGTTGATAGGATTTCCTCCATTTTTTTTGAATCTACAATTTTCCCCGACTCGATAACTCCGGCAGGAATGTCTCTTTCTCCGTACCGCCCGACTTTGATGCCGTTTTTAGTAGTGACAAGCTCCACAAATTTTACCGATTCATCTGAAATGTCCAAACCAAAAAAGGGTTCTGCCAAAATTTTAGGCAAGGGAAAAAATCTTAAAAAAAATTTATCGATGGAATTACTGACCATGATATAAGTATACCTTTTATTTTGCGCGAGTTCCAACTGGAATTTCATCGCTGGGGGCAAGAAGAGAAAATTTTCCTTCGGAAGTGGAAACAGCCAGGATCATTCCCTGGCTTTCCAGACCACGTATCGTTCTTGGTTCTAGGTTCGCCACAAACATGCACTTCTTGCCAACCAATCCTGCGCAATCGGGAAAATACAAAGAAATTCCAGAAACTATTTGGCGTGGCAAAGGTTCGCCAAGATTGACCGAGAGTTTTAAGAGTTTATCTGTCTCTGGGACTTTCTCGGCCGACAAAATTTCCCCCACCACTATTTCAATTTTTTTAAAGTCTTCTATGTTGATCATAAATTTATTCGGTCTAAATACCTTTGTAAGATTAGCGCTGCCGCCGAAGCGTCTATTCGTCCGCTTTTTATTTGCTTTAGCTTGCTGTGCGCATGTGTTTTATTCAAATCTTTTTTACCGTTCGGAGAGCGCCTGGCTTCTACGGAAGTCAAAAATTCTTTTTGTTTGTGTACGGGCAGTTTAAACTTTTCTTTCAGCTCTAAAATAAAAACTTCTATCCTGCCGGACAGGGCATTTAGCTTGCCGGAAAAGTCCACCGACTCCCCGACCACGATTTCTCCCACATTTTCCTTCTCAATTATGCCACTAATTTTTTTAAATGTATCCACCCTATTCAAAATAATTTCCTTCGGAAAAGCCAAGGTGTGTTTTTCGTCTGAGAGGGCTAGGCCTATCCTCTTGGTCCCGTAGTCAACCCCCAGATATCTAAAAAGTTTGGTTTCTGCCTCCATGCGGAAAATAGTAGCACAAAAAAACATTTTCTGATATTGTATTTAGATGAATCCCGTTAGAAATCTTTCTAATAAAGTTTCTAATTATGGGATGGTCAATTTATTATTTTTAATGTAATTTCTAACGGGATGAATCAATATTTTTTAGACAACTCAATATTTTTATTAATTTTGGCTTTGTGGACTATCCCTTGGAAGATTTACGCTGTGTGGTTAGCGGTAAAAAGAGACCACAAAAAATGGTTCGTGGCTTTGCTTATATTGAACACTGTCGGAATTTTAGAAATTTTTTACATTTTTAAAATCGCCGGGAAAAAATGGCCTGAAGTGAAAGAAGACTTCCGCAAGGCCTGGAAGTCCTTGAAATAAAAAATAAATTGTTTCCAGCGCGGAGAGGTGGCTGAGGGGTTTAAGGCACTTGTCTTGAAAACAAGAGACCATTTACGTGGTCCGCGAGTTCGAATCTCGCCCTCTCCGCAGTGGAAATAATTTTGCTATAATCTATCTATGGTACGAAACGTAAACAAAGAACACAAAGAAAGTTTGGGCCTGCTGGATAGGATCGCTGTCTCCATTACTAAGATGGTCGGCACAATGTGGTGCGCTATTGCTTTTTCCCTCCTGGCTTTGATCAGCTTTCCGCAAGCCTTGGAAGGAGGCACGGCCACCACTATCTCCTGGATCGCTCAGACATTTTTACAGCTTGTTTTGCTTTCAATTATTATGGTGGGGCAAAATTTACAAAACAGGCATTCCGAGCTACGAGCCGATGCGGACTATGAAACAAACTTGGAAACAAAAAAAGATATTGAAACTTTGATGAAACGTTTGGACTCTATTGAAAGTAATAAGCTGGATAAAATTTTAGAAGATCTCAAAAAAAATTAGCCACTCGGGAGTAATAAAAACTCCAAAGTGGCTAGCCCTAATACGGGCGGTACAAACGATCGCAATACGGGAGATATGAACGACCGCAAGGCAACCACTCCCTGCGCATAGGCCCCACAGGAATAATAATATCTCTTCCGTCTGTATTTGTGGCCTGTTCACAACGGTCTGGAACATCCATCAGGCACAATCCAGATGTTGGTCTGTATCTGTAGTAGTAGTAATAGGGGTAGGCATTATAATACCCCATCACTGTCCCAGTCGGCTCCGGCGGAACCATTGTCGGCTTTGGCTGGGATGCTACCAGTACAACCAATCCCCAAAAACCAAACCAGAAACAACTCCCACCGCCTCCATTTGCCGAGGCGGACCCCACTGGCACCAAAATCAGCGCCAACACCAACAAAAAAATCACTACTTTTTTCATATACCACCTCCATAGGTTATTAAATAACTTTCCTTTTTCATTACAATACGTCGTCACGCTTAATTGTCAAGGCATTGCAAGTAATTATATTTGCTATACTTATGAGTATGGATCCCGTACGAAGTTTATGTACTATGTTTATACGGGAAGAAAAATTTTGATTATTATTTAATTTAAGTAAAAGCAAAAAAATACCTTTTACTTCGTACGGGATGGAAATAATCGAAAGGTCTGATGAAAAATTAATCTGGTCCGCTTTGGAGTACGAAGACAAAGAGCGAAGCTCGGATTGGTTCTGGGCGCTCGGGATTATCGTCGCCACCAGCTCTATCGCCGCCATTATTTTTGAAAATTATTTTTTTGCTGTTCTTTTGGTGCTCTCCGGAGTCTTGCTGGGGTTTTTTGCCATCAAAAAGCCGGACACCATTACTTACGAATTAAACGCGAAGGGTTTAAAAATTCGCACTCGCCTCTACCCTTTTGAAAATATAAAATCTTTTTGGATCCAGCTGGATGTGCACCCTGAAGCGATCTTAACCCCACTGCTTTTCGTCCACACCGAGAGAGCTTTCATGCCAGTTCTCTCTATCCCGATACATGAAACGATCGCCGAGGATATTCACTCCATCATGCTTTCAAAAAATATTGCCGAAGTGGAAATGAAAGAGCACGCCTCAGAAAAAATTATGGAAATTCTTGGATTTTAATTTTGTGCCCTCACCAGGAATCGAACCTGGATCGCAAACTCCGCAAGCTCGCATTCTATCCATTAAACTATGAGGGCAATTACTGTTTCAGATTAGCAGTTTTTTTCTAAAAATCCAAATTAATCTAAAATTTAATAATTTTTTATAAAAATACTAGCAGATTTTCCGCCTGTTTTTAGTCTTGACATTATATGTGAGGTATGATACAATTCTAGGTAGAAAAAATACGGTAAATGAAGGGGGAAAAGTCCCAAAAAAGCATGGGCTTTACCCCAAAATTCTTTGAAATGAGGAGGAGTTATGAAAAAATTGTTTTTTGCCACGTTCGTGGCAGCGGTGTTGTTTGGGTTCTGCGCTTTAGCGAGCGCGGAAGTGTCCGAATGTGTTCTTGGTGGACCAACCGCCATGAACCCAAACAGGCAATTGGCGAAAGGTGAAACTTTCGTATTCACCGACCGCCCGTTGGTGGTAAATCTGCAGTTTAAACCGACAAAAAGGCACCCAGAGCAGGTTGGGGAGTGTATGCTTCCATCTGGTGCTACAGTAGCCCAGAAAGATGGCATTCTCCAGTGGGTTAAGGTATGTGGAAACGACGAGGTGAACAAAAACATCGTCGTTGGTCCAGTCCCGAAAGCCAAAGACGGAACTCCTGGAATTAAGGGAGACCCAGGGCCTAAAGGTGATCCGGGGAAAAATTGTTCCGTCAAGGAAAATAATGACGGGACTAAGACCATCACTTGTGCAGAAACACAGGTGGTGGTGGAAAACGGTGAAAAGGGTGATCCTGGCAGCAGCTGTACTGTCAGGGATAATGGAAATGGGACCAAGTCCATTATCTGCGAGGACAGAACCTCCGTCCTCGTCAGTGATGGGAAAACGGGCCCTCCAGGACCGCAAGGAGCACCCGCTCCTGAATCGAAGTGGTCCAACTGGTGGCTAGTTCCGATTGCAGCAGCCATCATAGGTGTGGGATATTTAATTTGTAAAAACAACTGCGGGGGTGACGTAATTACCTACATTACAACTCCCGCAAAGGGAGGTGTGGGTGTAGTTACCCACTAATCTTCTGAATGTATCTGTTCAGGAGAGGAGAGTCTCGAAAGGACATCCTCTCCTGCACTCTCTAAAGCTATGAAGAAAATAATATTTCTACTTCATGTCTCCAGAGAGTGAAAATGTCGATTTTTACTTTAATATAATAATTAAACATTATGAAAAACATAAAAACAAAGTTTCTAATAGTAAGCGTCATGGCCATTTTTGGTCTTTTTGCCTCGTCTCTTTTATCCACCCAAACTGCTTTAGCGGCACCAATAGCCCTAAGTTGTAATAGCGCAACCATAGAAGGCGATGTTACAACTTTTGGAGCACCCACTACTGTATGGTTTGAATGGGGTCCAGGAACCTCACTTAGCAACAGCACAGCAAGTCAGGTTTTTAATTCAGATGCAGTTTTCAACCAAACAATAAATGGTCTTACTGAAAACACCCTTTACTCTTATCGCGCAATGGCTTCGAATATGTATGGGAATGCAACTGGCCAGACCATAACTTTTACCACTCCTACATGTTATGTACCCCCTACCCCTATAGATGGTGGCTGGAGTGAGTGGAGTCCTCGAGATTATTCTTGTGGCTATTCTGGCGTGCAGACTCGCACTTGTACGAATCCTAGTCCGGCTAATGGTGGCGCTTACTGCTCTGGACCTTCCAGTCAGACTTACACTAATACACCTTGTTATAATCCTACCCCCTACATACCACCTTACATCCCTCCCTACAATCCGCCCTATATACCTCCGTACAATCCACAACCTCAGTTGTGTCAGGATCCAAACGCTTTGAACTATAGAAATGTCCTGCCTTGCAGATATAATACTTACGTCAACAATCAACCCACAGTCGTGGTCTACTCTGACCAGACAAACGTAGCCTACAATGGATCAGCTACTATTCGTTGGATTACTACCAATGCCACCTCTTGCTATGCTTCCGGCGGATCTGTCGGCTGGGCAGGAGCAAAAAGTATCGGCCCGGGATCTTTCTACACCGGATCATTAACATCTAGTAAAACCTACACACTTACTTGCAGTAATAGTTTTGGATCTGCTGTTGATTCAGAAACTATAACCGTTCGTGGACAGACAATCACAACCACTAATCCAAAACCTGCCCCAAGTTCCTATGTCTTAATAACCTCTTCAGTTGATCGCAATCAGCCAATAGTTCCAACCATAGACAACACCAGACCACGCCCAGGAGATGAGATTAATTACACAGTAAGTTACCAAAATATCGGCAACGCCTCAATCACGAATCTTAGTTTATTGATATACCTTCCCTCAGAAGTAAACTATGTTTCATCGACTCCAAACAACCCAAATATTTCTGGCAATACCTTGATCTTCAATCTAGGAACACTTAAAGCAAATGGTCAGGGAACAGTGACCATAAAAACCAGAGTACGAGACAATATTCCTGCCGGAACAAATTTGAATTTCCCTGCAACTCTAAGCTACACGGATCCTTCTGGTCAATCTCAATCAGTAAGCGCAAATGTTTCCGCTCAGATTTGGAGTGAACCAGTAAATGAAGAGGAGTCAGAAGTAAATGCCTTCCTTGGAGCCAACGTATTTGGAGCTGGCTTCCTGCCGACCAATCTATTAGGCTGGCTTCTGTTGATTTCCCTTATCCTTATTCTGGTATTTTTAGCCAAGTATCTTTTCTTCGATCCGTCTTATGCAAAAACCACAGTTGTTGTTGATCAACCATCAGGCAAAAAAACTACGACCACTACCGTCTAATAGAATACTTACCAGTGACTATCCATTTATAAGTGGTCATCTCTTTGGCCCCCATTGGGCCGCGAGCGTGGAGCTTGGAAGTGGAAATGCCTATCTCTCCCCCTAAGCCAAAGACAGCGCCGTCGGAAAAACGAGTGGAAGCGTTCGCGTAAACTACCGCGGCATCAACTTCGTCTAAAAACTTTTGGCAGTTTTCTTTATTCTCTGAAAGAATTGCTTCAGAATGTTTGGAAGAATATTTACCGATATGATTAAGAGCCTCATCCAGGCTGGAAACAATTTTTACGGACATTTTTTGGCTTAGAAATTCCCGGCCAAAGTCTTCGGCCGTGGCCCGCCTCAAAATAGAGGACGGGTAAACCTTTTTCAAAATTCTATAGCTAGCTTGATCAGCAAAAATCTCCACTTTTTTTTCTGCTAAAAGCTCGGCAACTAAAGGAAGAAACTTTTCTGCTATTTCGACATGCACCAACAAGGTGTCTAGTGCGTTGCAAACACTTGGGCGTTGCGTTTTGGCATTAAAAATTATCTCTGCAGATGGATCAAGCTTGGCCGACACGTCAACAAAAGTATGGCAAACCCCGGCGCCTGTCTCGATGATAGGCACAGTGGCATTTTCCTTCACAAAATTTATCAGACTTGCGCTTCCACGCGGGATCAGCACGTCGATAAATCCGTCGGCAGAAACAATATCTAGAACTGCATCTTTTATTTTTGGATCTATAAACTGCACCGCCTCAGGACTCACCTCAGAAGAAACTAGCGCTTTTTTAATAATTTTATGCAGAATTAGATTGCTCTCTCTGGCGTCTTTCCCCCCTTTTAGGATCACAGCATTGCCGGACTTGACGCAAATAGCCGCCACATCCGTGGTTACGTTCGGGCGCGATTCATAGATAATACCGACCACTCCAAAGGGCACTATTTTTTTGCAAATTTTTAGCTCCTTGTTCCCTTGGCTGTTTCGGCAATCAAAAATTTCGCCGATAGGGTCCGGCATTTTTATCAAACTTTCTATTTCTTTGACCATTCCCTCTATTCGCGCTTCGTTCAACAAAAGACGGTCGCGCATCGGATCATTCAAGGATAATTTTTTCAAATCTTTCAGGTTGGCAGTCATAATTAATTTCTTGTTCAAGCGCAATCCCTGGGCCAAATTTTTCAAAATTAAAATTCTTTTAGCGTGAGGCAGAAGCCCCAAGTCTTTCGAAATATTTTTTGCTTTATTTAATTGTTTTAAAATAGTTTTATTTTTCATTTAATTCTTGCGCCCGGGCATACGCGGACGAAACGGCTTTTAAAATAATTCCGTCAAAATTTTCTTTTTGAAAAATCTTCAAGGCAGATTCTGTCGTCCCGCCCTTCGAGGCAACTTTTTTAACTAGAGAAGCATAGCTCCCTTCCTGGCCCAAAGTAGCCGAAGCTAAAAAGGTTTTTTCAACCAACTTTCTGCTTTCTTTTTTATTCAGTCCTAGGCCTTGGGCCGCCTTCTCCAGAGAATCAGCCAAGAAGAAAAAGTAAGCCGGCCCACTGCCAGAGATAGCTGTTACTTTATTGATTGCGTCTTCATTTTTTACTTCAAAGTTCTTACTGATTTTGTTTATAAAATTTTTAGCTTTTTTTGTCTCTAAGCCAGACAGGCCTGCGCCCCTCCAAACAGCTATTCCCTGCCCCACCGAAAGTCCGAGATTTGGCATCATTCTGATTATTTTTTTGTGTCCGGAAAGATCCACAATCTTTTTAAGAGAAACTCCGGCCATAATTGAAATTAAAATTGTTTTTTCCTTTAAGTAATTCTTCATCTGCGCTATCGCCCCCTGCGCATCTTGCGGTTTTACGGACAAGATTACAAAATCCGATTTGGATACTTTTTGAGCCAAGCTGTTTTTTGATGTATTTTTATCAATACCAAAAACTGCAATCTTAGAATCATTTTTTGAAATTGCCCCGGCTATCGCTTTGCCCATCGTGCCAAAACCAATAATTGTGACTTGAGTTTTCATCTTGTTTTGCTTTTTATTTTTTATTATTTTTTCTTGCTGAAAATATTGTCCCTGAAAAATTTTTACCAACTGCTTCGGCAATTATTCCCTTTTTTTCTCCGTTACCAATGAGCGTTTCCACTCCTCTTTGGGTGGCATACTGCGCGGCCACCACCTTCGCGCACATGCCTCCGACCCCGAGGTCGGACTTGCCAACTGAGCATCCGTTTATTATTTCTGCATCAACCTTTGAAACATTTTTTATCAGCTTTGCATCTTTGTTTTTTCCCGGATCGCAGGTAAAGACTCCGTCCTGGTTGGTTAGAATTAAAAGCTTGTCCGCCTTTAGCCCCACGGCCACCATCGCGCTCAAGGTATCATTGTCGTTTACCCGCAAGTCCTCCATCTTCATCACATCGTTCTCGTTTATGATCGGGAGAACCTTTTTTGCCAGCATCGCTTTTATATTTAAAACAAAGTTATTAAAATTTTTCTTGTTTGTAAAATCATCGCTTAAGATAAGGACCTGGCCAATAACGATCTTGTGCTTTTTAGCTCCGTTGATGTAGTTGTGCATGAGCATCGGCTGGCCGACAGCTGCTGCCACCTTCTTTTGCAACGGCCCTGTGAAATGGACCAGAGGCATCCCCGCGCCTATCGCTCCCGAGCTTACCAGCACGACTTCATGCCCAAGCCTTAAGAGCCAGGCTATGTTCCCCACGATTTGCCTGATTCTTTTTTTATTTAATCCGGTTTTATTGGAGATTACTTGAGTGCCAATTTTTATTACCAAACGCATATGGTTTATACTAGCTTAATTAGGAAAACTCTGCAATTTGGGTTTCCGAGAGTAAATTGCTACAATGGGAACACTTCTAAATGAACCAAGCAAACGACAACGCATACCCGATGCGGATAAATAAATATCTTGCCTTGAAGAAAATCTCCACTCGGCGCGGGGCGGATCTTTTGGTGGCAGAAAAAAAGGTTTTTATAAATAAAAAATTAGCGGTGCTGGGCAGTAAAGTCAAAGAAACTGATGTGGTAGAGGTAAAAGGAACCAAGGCTAAAGAATATTTATATTTTGCTTACCATAAGCCGATCGGAGAGGAAACTAGCTCTCCCCGAGAAGACCTTTTCCCCCTAGGTAGGCTGGACAAAGCCTCCCACGGACTTTTGGTCCTGACCAACGACGGACGCATCACCGACCAGCTTTTAAATCCAAGATATTTTCACGAGAAAGAATATGTGGTCAGGACAAAAGAAAAACTTCGCTCCAGCTTTAAACAAAAAATAGAAGCTGGAGTAAATATTGAAGGTTATGTTACCAAGCCGTGTAAGATAAAAATATTGAGTGAAAATACTTTTAAAATAATTATGACTGAAGGAAAAAAACACCAGATCCGCCGGATGTGTTCCGCCCTCTTCCAAGAAGTCGCTGACTTGAAGCGCGAAAGAATCATGAACATCAAGCTAGGCACCCTCAACCCAAACGGCCTCCGAGCAATAAAAGGAAAAGAATTAGCTACGTTTCTAGATCAAGTACTTCGTCAATCCGAATCTGCTTAATAAACTCCGGCACGTGGGAAACCATAACCATCGCACCTTTGTATTTGTCTAAGGCTTCGGCGATAATCGGCAAATGGCGAAAATTTATATGGTTAGTCGGCTCATCTAGGATGAGTAGTCCGGGCTTTTGTAAAACCAGCCGAGCAAAAGCTACCAAGCCTTTCTGCCCTTCGGAGATATTACCAATTTTATTTCTTATCAAATTATCATTTATTAAAAATCCCGCCGCGATGGAACGCATGCGTTCTTCATCTAGCTTTTCTCCACCCTCGCGCATTGCTTCCGCCAGAGATTGGTAGACAGTGTCTTCAAAATTTAACGTAGAAAAATCTTGCCGATAATATCCGATCCGTATACCTTCTTTGTATCTTACTCCCCCTCCTTCACCAGGAGAGGATTGGGGTGAGGTCGCACTGGCCAACCTTTCCAATAAAGTGGTTTTACCAATCCCGTTCGGCCCACGTAAAAGCAAATGGTGATTTTTGTTTAAGGAAATTTTGGCTTTATGTTTTACTATTTTCCCATTTTTCATGGTAGTGAAAGAAGAAATGTTTAAAATTTCTCCAATTAAATCCGGCTGAGCCGGAATAACAAAAGGTCTGATAGCTTTATCTTCTTTCCGCACGTCCACCATCTCTCCCTCCAGCTCTTCTGCTTTTTCTCGCATCCTTTTTGCTACCAATCTTAATCTGCCGCCCTTGTAGGCGAAAACGTTGGCTTGGTCTTTTTTTGCCTGAATCTCTTTTTGCAGCTGCGCATTCTTCATATTTTCTTTTTCCACCCGAACGGCAATATCTTTTACCACATCAAAATAATTCCCTACATACTGCTCAATTTTCTTTGTATAGCTATCCAAGTAAAGCACTCCTTCCGTGAAGGCATTTAGAAATTCCGCATCGTGTGAAATAACCAAAACTGTTTTTTTGTAATTAATCAAAAATTTTGTCAGATGATTTATTCCCGCTTTGTCTAAATTATTTGTCGGCTCATCTAAAAGAAGCAAGTCGGGGTCTTGAATAATAGCGGAAGCTAAAAGCAAACGCGCCTGCTGTCCGCCAGAAAAAGTCCGAACGATTTTATCATGCACCTTCGTGTGCCCTTTCAGGTTTACCACTTCTAGCACGTCATCAATCCGTGGATCGATATCATAAACCTTGGCTGCTGATTTGTTTTGCAAACACTTCACAAAAAATTCTCTGACGGTTAGGCCTAGCTGGTCACGAGGAATTACTTGCAAGGCTGAAGCGATGCTTACCCCTTTTACTACGTTGATAGTTCCAGATTCTGGAACACAAACACCCGAGATCAAGCCAAAGATAGTACTTTTCCCGGCTCCGTTTTGTCCCATCAGCGTAAACTTGGTGCCCCGCCTGATGGTGAAGCTCACTTCATCCAAAATAGGCTTGTTGACTCCCCATTCAAAAGAAACCTTTTCAAATCTGACGACGGTTTCCTGATTTTGCTGGTTTTCTCTTTTTTCTTTCGACATCAAAGCAGATTAGCTTATTTGGGGCAAAATAGCGAGGAAAAGTCCTACTCCACTTGACAAAATAGGTGCTTCTATGATATACTTAAAAGACAAAGTAGGTAGAAGAAGAGTTTAGAGCGTCGATTTCTTAAGCACAACTTATTTGTATTTAACAGTTTTAACCAAAAACATCAATGACTGGTACTATAAAAAGACTCACTGATAAAGGTTTCGGCTTCATCACAGCTGAAGGGCTAGCGAAGGACTTGTTCTTCCACAGCAATTCTCTGGTTGGCGTAACCTTTGACGAGCTTCGGGAAGGCGATACTCTTTCTTTCGAGACTGAGGAATCACCAAAAGGATTGAATGCTACAAACGTACAACGCGCGTAATATTCTTCCATAAAAAAACCACCCTCGCGGGTGGTTTTTTTATTTTATTCTTGAGTGAATTCTTCTCCTTTGGCCCAGGCCTTTAAATTTTCATAACTGTCCGAACCGCAAATAAATTTATTTGTTTTGGTATTGTAAAAAAATGGTACTCCTCCGCACATGTCTTTGTCCAGTTCCAACAGCCGTTTTTCGTTTTCTTTGTTGTGCCAAACTTCTATACTTTCGATTTTGACTCCCTCTTCTTTTTCTAGGCGTTCCACCAGCTCATGCATGCTCACGCAGTGCGGGCATTCGGTTCCATAAAATTCTAGGAGATGGCTCATTTTTATTTTACTAACTTAGACAAACGAGATTTCTTGCGGGCGGCGTTGTTTTTCTTGATAACCCCTTTTTGCGCAGATTTGTCTATCGCTTGAAAGGCAGCGCTAAGCATTTTTTTAGCTTCGGCTTTGTCAGTCTTTGAGATTTTCTCAATTTTCTTAATTATTTCTTTCATTACTCGCTTCCGCTGGTCATTAAAGGCCTTCTTGCGAAGCGAACCGCGAATGGCTTTTTTGGCTGATTGGGTTATTGGCATGTATGCAATTTAGCAGAAAAACAAAAAAAATGCAATAAAATAAGAAAAGCCGTTTTTTACGCGGCTTCTCTCCCGTAAAAAACGGCTTGATTATTGCTTTTTTTCTTCTCTTGATTTTTGAGAGCAGGCTGTACCAGCCTGTTTGGAAACAGAAGCTTGTTCCCAAGCATTAGCATCAGACGCCCTGCCTTCTTTCCGGAGTGTGTGCGCAATTTGTGCACTCACTTCTTTGAACTCTTTTCCAGAATACACAAAATCACCCCCTTTCTATGCCCAGCAATGCTAGGTGAATTTAAACAACATAATTTTGTACTTTTTCCAAATTATGTCTTTTTTGAGTTAAAAGTCAATAGGCAAAGAAATTTTTACTTGCTAAGATAAAGGCATGATCGGAAGCATCAAGGGAAAGATAATTTTAAAAACAGAGAAGTTTTTAATCGTGGAAACGGGCGGAGTGGGGTACAAGGTCAATGTGTGCCTGCGTGAGGCAAGGCCTAACATGTTAGGCCTTGCCTCACGCAGTGATGAAATTTTTCTTTGGATCCACACCCACGTCCGGGAAGATGCTTTGGATTTATACGGATTTCTCGAGCGCGCGGAATTAGAATTTTTTGAAATGCTGATAAACGTATCCGGCATCGGGCCAAGGTCTGCCCTGGCTATCCTGGGGATCGCCTCCATTGAAACCTTAAAAAAGGCTATCGGCACCGGAGACACAAGCTACCTGACTAAAATTTCCGGCATCGGCAAAAAAACGGCTGAAAGAATTGTGATTGAGTTACGAGACAAAATGACAAGTGAATCCAGCCTGACGGGGGCTTCCCTTCGAGACGAGCTGGATGCGCTGGAAGCGCTGAAATCTCTCGGCTATTCCCAGAACGAAGCGCGCGAGGCCTTGAAAAAAGTAACTCCAGACTTGAGCACTAATGCTAAAATCCGCGAAGCGTTGAAGATTTTGGGAAATAAATAAAATTCACCTCTCCCCTTCGCCCCTCTCCATAATTTTAGAATTATGGAGAGGGGTTGGGGGTGAGGATAGGTTTTGGGAAAAAATAATTCTTAATACCTATAGCAGTAAGATTAGCCATGTTTTTATAAGACTGAAGACGAGCAGAACTGGTACGAAATTTTTTATCATAAATATACCCATATTCTATTAATACAGAACGGACGCTAGGAAGCAGAGTGTCACTGGAGCCCAGAGCTATTAATTTTTGATCTGCAATTAGCCCACCCAATTCTTTTTCATAAGTACTAGTAAGATATTTCTTCTTTAGCTGGGTGAAGATATTAGCAGCCAGCTGACCACTTTCCTTCCAGTTCACCAATTGAGCTTCTGGTATATAAATAACGAACCCCTTATACTTGCCTATCGTCCACTTCTCTGCCCTGGGATAATCATTAAAATGAATATGGATCACAGCATCTATGGAATTTTCATTCGCCCATTTGTTTATTCCATAAAGAACAACAGAGACATTTTCTGTAACTGTATTATGGAGAACATTTTCTTTTTGAATGAAACTGCCATTAATAATTTTATTTTTCATTTGCTGTTTGGCCTTTTCTTTAAAAGTTAAAATGTCTGCTCTATTGTTAAGAAAATAATCTGCGAACTCTTTCGTATAGCCTTCAGAATTGCGAGTAATATAAACATTAAATCTTTTATCTTTGCTTAAAATATTATAAATTCTGTTTGCTAAGGATAAAGTCATGGTGGCTTCTTTCATGTTTCCATATTGCGAGCCCCAAACTTCGTCATCATGCCCGGGCACTAATAGAATTTTAATAGGAGTACTTGCTTCTGTGAAAACTGCCGGGGCTAGCAAAAAAGCAAGGAAAATAAATATAAAAAATAATTTCTTCATTGTAGTACAATAATAGCATGCCTGAGCTTCCAGAAGTTGAGACAACCGTTAAAGGATTGAGAAAGACAATATCAGGTCTCTTTATTAAAGACGTCTGGACTGATTTAAATACTAAGGACAAGCGTAAAAGTGACACCATTGCCAATCCTAAATATTTCAGGTTTTTTAAAAAAGAAGTTTTGGGTAAAAAAATATTATCTATAGAAAGACGCGCAAAGAATATTTTGATACATCTTTCTGGTGGTAAAACTATTTTAGCTCACATGAAAATGACTGGGCATTTTCTTTATAAAAATAAAGATAAGTATATCCATGTTATTTTTAATTTCTCAAATGGTAGTTATTTAGCCTTTTCGGATATTAGAAAATTTGGGAAAATTACTTTAATAGATACAGCCAAGGCACACGATACAAAACATTTAAACAATATCGGGCCAGAGCCACTAGAAAAGCAATTTACAATTACGAATTTCAAATTACAAATTAACAAAAAACCGAAGGGGAAAATAAAAAGTGTGTTACTAGACCAAAGCGTTATTGCGGGCATTGGCAATATTTATTCCGATGAAATTCTTTGGCGAGCTGGGATACATCCAGAAAGAAAAGTTTCTGATATAAAAGAAAGTAAAATGAAACTAATTTTCAAAGCAATTAAGGAAACTCTCAAAAAAGGCATAGATTTCGGCGGAGACTCCATGTCAGACTACCGCAACATTTATGGCTTGCCTGGCAAATTCCAGCTACACCATGAGGCCTACCGACGCACCGGAGAAAAATGCCGAAAGAAAGGCTGTAAAGGCATAATAATAAGAAAAATTATAAACGGCCGCAGTGCGCATTTCTGCTCAGTACACCAAAAATAAAAAAGAAAATATGATATTTTATTTTTTTACAAATTTAGCACTCTAAACAAAGCAATCCCTAGTGCCACAGAAACATTCAGAGATTCTTTCTTGCCTTTCATGGGAATTTCGGCGATGATGTCGCATTTTTCTAGCACGTTTTTCGGGATACCGGTAACTTCCGCGCCGACGATGAAAACATTCCCCTGCCCTCTGTGAAGTCGAAGGGTTTTATAATCAGTAGATTTTTTATCCTGCTCGATGGCAATAATAAAATATTTTGCCCGCCTTAAGCTACGCAAAAGGGCGGGCAGGCTTCTTTGTTCCCAAGGCACAAACTCTTCTGCGCCTAAGGCAGACTTTGCTACATCTCTCCTCTTGCGCCCAAATCTATCAAGAGGCGTCGGCGTATATCCCGTCAAATAAATTTTATTTATCCCAGCCGCATCGGCAGTACGAAACATCGCCCCGACGTTCTGCACACTTCTGATGTTATGTAGTATTAAAATATTTTCTGTGCTTTTTTTCATTTTAAAAAATTTTTGTTGCGCATTTTTTTATGGTACACGATGGCAAACCGGTGCGCTTCACTGTTTGATAATAAAATTTGTGCTTTATTTTTCTTAATGATTTCCTTGTCGCCCAAGATAGCTTTTGGCTTGTGTTTTTCATCTTTCACAACCGAAACTACTGGAATTGATAACTCAGCGTTTATTATAACTTTTCTCGCAACATTAATCTGAGCCGTTCCACCATCGATAACGACAAGATTCGGGTAGTGCCACTCTGGGTGAGCAAAGCGACGTTCTAAAACCTCCGCGAGCGCTCCGGTGTCGTTTGCGTCCTTTTGGGTTTTTATCTTGAACTTTCTGTATTCATTTTTCGCCATTTCCCCATCCTCGACAACAGTCATTACCCCCACCATGTTTTTTCCACCGAGATGCGCGATATCATATGCTTCGATTCTAAATGACGAGCCCTCTCCTCCTTTCTGAGGAGGAGTGCCCTTTAGGGCGAAGTGGTTCTTTTTTGAATCACCACCCCCTACCCCCTCCTCCACAAGGAGGGGAGGAAAAACAGAACTCATGTTTTTCAACAAGGCTATATCATTTATGTGCTGTAAGGCAAATATTTGTCTTTTAATCTCTCCTGCTTTTTCAAATTCATGATTTTTCGCATAGGTTTTCATTTCTTTTTTAAGATTTTGAAAAATCTTTTTCTTCTTGCCAGAAAAGAATAATTTAATATTTTTTATGTTTTGCAGGTAAAGTTTCCTATTATTTAAATCAGGCGCCAATTTTATTTGCTTATAAAACTCCAAATAATTTTTGCTTTTTTCGTCCAGGAAAGGAAAAATCTTGCGTATTATTTTCATTGCCTCTCGAAGCTGAGAGCCACTTGTGTATGGTCCGTATGTTTTGTTCAACACCGAGTGTTGAACATTTTTTCCTCTTACTACTAAAACTTTCGGTAATTTTTCTTTGGTTATAACTACATAATTAAAACTTTTATCGTCTTTTTCTTTGGTATTATGGTAGGGCTGATATTTTTTAATAAGATTTGCTTCCAGAATTAAGGCCTCTAAAACACTGTCAGTCACCTGATAGCCTATCTTGTCCGCCTTCCACACCATATCTACCAGCAAAGGCCCCCTAGTTTCAATAAGATCTTTCCCAAAATAACTTTTGACTCTGTCTCTGAGCGATGTCGCTTTGCCAATATATAAAATTTCTTTATCCCGTTTGAAAAAATAAACCCCAGACTTATCGGGAATTTTTAATTTTTTAAATGATTCTTTTTTCATAAAAATTATTTTCTTAAAGCTTTTTTCAAGTACTTTCCGGTATAACTTTTGGCATTATTGGCCACTTCTTCCGGTGTGCCTTTGGCAACAATCTTACCCCCATTCTCCCCTCCCTCCGGACCAATGTCTATAATGTAATCCGAACTTTTCACAACATCAAGGTTGTGTTCTATCAAAACAACAGTGTTGCCTTTAGCCACAAGCTTGTTCAAGACTTCTAAAAGTTTTTGCACGTCATCATAATGAAGCCCGACTGTTGGCTCGTCCAAGAGATAAATAGTTTTTTCTAAATGGGGACGATATAGCTCACTGCTGATCTTTACTCTTTGCGCCTCTCCGCCGGAGAGCGTGGTGGCTGATTGGCCCAGCTCCAAGTAGCCCAGCCCCACATCCATAAGGGTTTGAAGCCTGTCAGAAATAGCAGGGATATCTTTAAAAAAGATAAGTCCATTTTCAACAGTCATTCGAAGCACCTCATAAATATTTTTCTTTTTATATTTTACCGTAAGGGTTTCTTTGTCAAAACGCTTCCCATTGCAAACATCACAAGTGACATACACGGTCGGCAAGAAATGCATCTCCACCGCTATCTCTCCGTTGCCTTCACAAGCTTCACAACGTCCGCCTTTTACATTGAAAGAAAAACGATTGGCTTTCCAGCCGCGTAGCCGAGCTTCCTCAGTCGTAGCAAAAATATCCCGGATATGAGTAAAAGCGCCAGTATAAGTCGCAACATTGGAGCGCGGAGTCCGGCCGATGGGCGACTGGTCTATTAAAATAACTCTTGATAGATATTCCGTTCCGGAAAACGAGGAACAATTAAAAACTTTCGCTGTACGGTATTTGCGTTCATAGCGGGCCTGAAGATTTTTATAAAGAATTTCATACATCAGAGAACTTTTTCCGGAGCCGGAAACCCCGGTGATCGAAGTCATTACTCCGAGCGGTACTTCTACGTTTAAATTATCTATATTAAAAATTTTACCGCCAACGATCCGGAGCGCTCCTTTGGCATGACGCCGTTTTTTAGGAATTTCTATTTTTACTTCCTCCCGCAGATAAGCAAGAGTTCGAGAATTATTTGTATTCTTTTTTGCTGTCAAAACATTCTCAAGATAATCGGAAACGATTACTTCTCCTCCATGCACTCCGGCCCTGGGCCCAATATCCACAATATAATCCGAAGCATAAATAGTATCTTCATCGTGCTCCACAATTAAGATTGTATTTCCCAAATCGCGAAGGTTTTGCAGTGTTTTTATCAGCCGGTCGTTGTCCCGTTGGTGCAGGCCGATAGTCGGCTCATCTAGCACATAGAGTGCCCCTACCAGCCTGGAGCCCAGCTGAGAGGCCAGACGAATACGCTGAGCCTCTCCACCGGAGAGAGTATTGGCTTTGCGGGAAAGCTGTAAATAATCGAGCCCGACATCCAGCATAAACTGCAACCGCGCCTCTATCTCCCGCACGACCGGGACCGATATTTCTTTTTCTTGATTGGAAAGTTTTAAATTTTTAAAAAAATCATGAGCATCTTTGATAGAAAGAGAGGAAATGTCTAAAATGTTCAGACCTTTAGAGGTCGGACCTCGGGCTCCCTTGAGGTCCGACCTCGGAGACGCTGTTAAAAAAACATTCAGGGCTTCCGGGCGCAGCCGCGCTCCGTGGCAAACGTCGCATGGTTCGTCTCCCATAAAATATTTTGACCCGAGACCATTACAAGCCGGGCAGGCGCCGGATGGAGAATTAAAAGAAAACAAACGAGGCTCGACTTCGGGAAAAGAAAATCCGTCGTTCTTGCAAGCAAATTTCGCTGACATAATAAATTCTTCACCGTTAATTTTAATTGTCACTAAACTGTCTGATTCAATCAAAGCTCGCTCAATCGCCTCCGAGAGACGCATGCGCAACTCCTCTTTTTTTAGTCCATCAACCGCAAAGCTATCTATAACAATATCAATGTTGTGGTTTTTGTATTTTGATAAAATAATTTGTTCTCGGAGCTTTTTAATAACTCCATCTAATCGAATCTCAGAGAAACCTTTATTTAATAAATCATATAAAAGCTGATAGTATTCGCCTTTTCTCCCTCTCACCACCGGAGAGAAAATTGAAATTTCCTCTCCTCCTTTTTGAGGAGGAGTGCTCCGACTTTGGTCGGAGCGAGGTGGTGATTTTTTAGAATTACCACCCCCAACCCCCTCCTTCCCCAAGGAGGGGAGCTTTGCTAAAACAAAATTTAAAATTTCTTCGTTGGAAAGTTTTTTAATTTCTTCTCCACACAAAGGACAATGCGGATGCCCGATGCGCGCATACATCACGCGCAGATAATCATAAATCTCCGTAATGGTCGCCACCGTCGAGCGCGGATTGTTGGAGCGAGATTTTTGATCAATGGAAATAGCCGGAGAAAGCCCGGTGATTTCATCTACATCCGGCTTGGGCATTTGGTTTAAGAATTGTCGGGCATAAGAAGAAAGGGATTCTACATACCGCCTCTGCCCTTCGGCAAAGATCGTGTCAAAAGCCAGAGATGATTTTCCAGAACCAGAAACGCCGGTAATAACCACCATTTTATTGCGTGGCATTTCGACATTTATATTCTTCAAATTATGGGTCCTCGCCCCTTTAATTATTATTTTATCTTGAAAATCCTTTTTCATATGCATAAAATCACCTCCGTTTGTTTGTAGGGGGTGTCTATTGGTTCACAATTTACCACATTACTTCTTTTTCTCCAAACGAATTCTTAGTACGCTGATCTCGTCTCGCAAGATGGCCGCTGTTTCGAAGTCTAATTCTTTGACCGCTTTATTCATTTCCCGCTCTTTGATTTTAATTATTTCTGGCAAAGATTTGTTAAGTATTTTAAAATCTAAAACCAGTTCTGCGTTTACCGCTTTTCCATGCTCGCTCTCTAGTTCTTCCGTGATGTCTTTTATTTTTTTTATAATTGTCTTTGGGGTGATGCCATGCTTTTTATTGTAAGCAAGCTGGATATTTCGGCGACGGGCGGTTTCATCAAGAGCGTATTTCATGCTGTCAGTTATGATATCTCCATACAAAATTACCCGGCCTTCGCTGTTCCTCGCGGCCCGGCCGATGGTCTGCACCAAGGAAGTTTCCGAACGCAGAAACCCGGCCTTGTCCGCATCCAAGATCCCGATCAAAGCAACTTCCGGCAAGTCTAGCCCCTCGCGCAGCAAGTTTACTCCAACTAAAACATCAAATTCCCCTTTACGAAACTGGGTAAGAATTTTTATTCTCTCCATTGTTTTTATATCGCTATGTAAATATTCTGCTTTGATCTTTTTTTCCTTCAAGTAAACAGAGAGGTCTTCTGCCATTTTTTTAGTCAAAGTAGTTGCCAAAACACGGAAACCTTTCTTGATTGTTTTTTCTGTTTCAGTAATAAAATCAGAAATTTGGCCGGGGTATTTATTCCCCCTCTCCTTAATAAGGAGAGGGTTGGGGTGAGGTGAATTAATTAAGAACCCCCTCTCAATCTCCCCCTTGTTAAGGGGGAGAGGAAATACTCCTTCTGAAACCGGTCGGACTATTGTCTCCGGATCCACCAACCCCGTCGGACGAATAATTTGTTCCACAATCTGCGCGCTTTCTTGACGCTCCTGCTCGCTAGGAGTCGCACTGGTATAAATAACTTGCCCGATACGTTCCTGAAATTCTGCATATTTTAATGGCCGATTATCTTTGGCTGAAGGCAAACGAAAACCATATTCCACAAGAGTATTTTTGCGCGAAGCATCTCCGGCATACATGCCGGCAAGCTGAGGCAAAGTTACGTGCGATTCATCAATGATAGTCAAGAAATCAGGAACCCCTTCCCCCGCCTTCCCCGAAGGAGAAGGAGCTTGCCCCTCCCTTTTGGGGAGGGGTTGGGGAGAGGCATGAGGAAAATATGACAACAATGTCTCCGGTGGTTCGCCTTCTTTTTTTCCTGATAAGTGCCGAGAATAATTTTCAATGCCATTGCAATAGCCGATTTCTTTTATCATCGCCAGGTCATAATTGGTTCTTCTTTTTATGCGCTCTGCCTCCAAAAGTTTTCCCTCTTTTTTGAATTTCTTTAGTTGTAGCGTTAATTCTTTTTTAATTTCTACCAGTGCTTTTTTCTTTTTTCCCTCTTCGGTGATAAAGTGTTTGGCTGGAAAAATAAAGATACTTTTTTCTTCTTTAATTATCCGCGAGGACACCGGATCAATTTTTATTATTTTAGAGATAACTCCGGAAGAAATTTCTACCTGATACATTACTGTTTCCGACACCGGCATAAACTCTACTCGCGAGCCGACTGACCGAAACTGCCCCGGGGTAAGGTCGGCGTTGGTTCTTTCGAAATGTATTTTGATTAAAGATTTCATCAATGCCGTCCGGTCCATTTGCATTTCCACCTCAAGTTTTAAATTAACTTTTTCATATTCTTCCGGCGAGCCCAGACCATAAATACAAGAAACTGAAGCGACGATGATAACGTCTTTTCTGGTGAGCAAAGCTTGAGTGGAAGCGTGGCGAAGCATGTCTATTTCTTTGTTGATAGATGCGTCCTTTTCAATATAAGTATCAGAAGCGGGAAGGTAAGCTTCCGGTTGGTAATAATCATAATAAGAAACAAAATAATGCACGGCTGCATCTGGAAAAAATAATCTAAACTCTTGCGCGAGCTGGGCTGCCAGTGTTTTGTTGTGGGCTATTACCAAAGCCGGCTTATTATACTTCGCGATGACATTTGCCATCGTAAAAGTTTTGCCCGTGCCGGTAGCCCCGAGCAGTGTCTGCTTTTTCATCCCCTTCTCCAACCCTTCCACCAGCTTCGAAATAGCGGCTGGCTGATCCCCCGCCGGCTGAAAAGGATTATGTAATTTAAAGATACTTTTTGACATGCGCACAAAATGTTAAAACATTTTGTGCGCCCGCTCGGGATCGAACCGAGGACCTTATCCTTAAAAGGGATCTGCTCTACCAGCTGAGCTACGGGCGCGTAGACTTGATAATACCATATTTCTAGAAAGCTTCAAGTAAAAACTGCTCGAAAGCAGACTCGGCGTCGCGCCTTTCCAGGCGAGCTTCGGGCAAAAGATAGCTTAATTTTGATATAAAAGTTTTTAGCTGTTCTTCTGAAAATTTCTGAAAATCTTTTTTTAGTATCGCATCTTTAATCTTCCAAAACAGAACTCCGGTTATTTCTTCCATTATTACCCCTTTGTCCATCGCTTGCCTGAAGTATATCCAAGTATTTAGCTTGTCTCTATTGGCAAAAGCATTCGCCACCAGGAAATTATCAAATTTTTCTTTTTTTTCTTTTGGTAATTCAAAAACATTAATCTGTGTTTTGTTAGGTATTTTTCTAAAAGCCTCTAAGATTGGTTTGTTTAATTTCCCTTCCAAAAAGATAAAAGAATTATTGGACTCCGCCATAAGCTTCAACTTATCTAAAACAAAGTCGCGGGTTTCTTCATATTCAAAAATGTTTTGAAAAACTATCGCCGACAAGGCCGAAAAAAGGCTCGCTCCGGAATAAAAACTTTCTATTTGAGTTTGGTTAAAATCATTTCTGTTTATAAAAAAAGTCTCCGTGCCGGCAGGCAGGGATTTTATAAATTTTTCATAATTTAAAACTTTATTTTTAGAATCATCTCCGGAAAAAAGGTATAACATAAATATTCAATAAAATTAAAATTTAACTGATTTCTTATATTCCAAGTAAGGGGCTCCGTATTTGAGAGCTAATATCTTTTCTTGCTTATCTAAAAAAACAAATTTGGAAACAAGAAAAGAAATAAACGAAGATAAAACTACGAAAAAGGCATTAGTAATCAGCCCAAAACCAAGCACCAAAAAGAAAAGCCCGAAATTGGTAGGGACTCTGGTGTAACGGTAAGGCCCTTGAGAAAAAGTTTCCTTGCTTACGTTGCATCTATTAAGACCCCTTGATGTTTTTTGGGCCCAAATAATTAAAACTGTCCCTAAGATTAAAAAGTAAACACCAAAAGGCGCCCAAAAAGAACTACTAAAAAATTTAAAATTAAAAATAAGGTCAAGCACCACTCCCGCTAAAAACAGGAGTAGATGCGTCATATAAGAATGCGCCAAAATTTGATGCACCCCATGTATTTGAACGCCTTTTTGATTATCGTTTTCCATCTAATTATTGTATCATGGTTCGAAATTGCTCACCATGACCCTGAATTATTTTACATGAAGGGTCACAAATATTTTATTTGACTTCTTGAAGGTTGTCTCCGGAACCAAAATGCACTTCCAGTGGAATATCGGTTTTGTAATGCAGGGAAGACCTCTCTAGGACGCTTTCCATGGCTTGCTTTATCGCTTTTTCTGCTTTTTCTAGGATAGTTTCTTCTACCTCGTAGACCAGCTCATCGTGGATCTGGAGGACAAGGTGTACCTGACTATTTATTCCAGCCGTTTTCAAATCTTCATCCGTATATCGGATGGCGAGCTTGATGATATCTGCCGCGGTGCCTTGCAAGGGCGCGTTTGTAGCCGTTCGTTCAGCCATACTTTTTAAAAATGGAATTCTAGAATTTATATTGGGAAAATATCGCCGGCGTCCGAACAAAGTTTCAGTATAATAATTTTTCACCGCAAAATTTTTTACTTTTTCCAAATAATCTCGCACTCCGGAAAACTGATTGAAATAATTATCGTAAAACTTTTGCGCTTCTTCCCTAGTGCCTCCCAGATTCTTCTTTAGGGCCGAAACTCCCATACCATAAATAATGCCAAAATTAATCACTTTTGCTTTCCGGCGCATTTCGCTGTCCACCTTTTCCAGGGGAACACCAAAGACAAAAGAGGCGACCCCGGCATGAATATCTTTTTGGTCTCGGAATAGTTGAGTCATCTTTTTATCTCCTGAAAGCATGGCGGCCACTCGTAGCTCAATCTGACTATAGTCAAAAGCAACAAGCTTGTGACCCTTTTTAGCGATAAAACCGCCCCGAATTCTCCTACCTAGTTCCGTTTTTATCGGTAGGTTTTGCAGGTTTGGGTCTTGAGAAGAAAACCTTCCAGTGGTGGTGCCATTTTGCAAGAATTTCGCGTGCAGTCGGCCATCGTCTCCGACCATCTTGGGAATGACATCAATATAAGTGGAAAGTAGTTTTTGCAACTCTCGATAAAATAATATTTCTTTAATAATTGGATTGTTTTCTTCCAGTTCTTCTAAGATTGAAACCTTAGTGGAAAATCCGCCACTAGCATTTTTCTTTACTTTATTTTTCCCTTGGCTTTTGATACCAATTTTGCCGAAGAGCACTTCCCCTAATTGCTTGGGTGAATTTATGTTAAACTCCATCCCAGCTTGGGTATATATTTTTTTGGTTAAAATATCCAACTCTCGATGATACTCTTCAGACAATTTCTCAAAATATTTTTTGTCTATTAAAATTCCATGATTTTCCATTTCCTGCACTATGGGAATAATAGGTTTTTCTATTTCTTCATATACCAAAGTTTGGTTTTTTTCTTTTAGTTTTTCAAAAACGTATTTATAAGCTTTTTCAAAATCGTCCGTATTGGCAAACATTAAAATATCTTCCAACTTGGGATTTGGAATATCAGAATTAATGAGCCAAAGAGCAATACTGGCTTCTTGAAGCTTGGTCGCAGAAGGCGGGGAATCAGGAGATTTTTCATGCGCGAGGGTCCCACCCGGTACTCCGGGAAGGGCGCAGGGCTGAAAAATCTCCTGATTCCCCGCCTTCTCGCCAAAAAAATTTTTCAATCGTCCGAATAAACTTCTAAATTCAAATAAAGCAAAAACTTGCTCAATTTTTTTCAGATCTGCGCTTTCCCAAAAAGTTTTTTCGGGCAGTTTGAAATCTATCGGCGCGTCAGTCCTAATCGTCGCCAGGGTTTTCGAAAACAAAGCTTCTTCTTCGTTATCTTTCAAGAGTTTTATTATTCGATCAGAAAAACCTAATTTTTTGAATTGTAATTCGTAATTCGTAATTCGTAATTGCTTGTAAATATCTTCTATCGTTCCAAAATTTACAATCAAGCTTTCGGCTGTTTTTTCTCCGATACCTTTTATGCCGATAATATTGTCGGAAGGATCACCTCGGAGACCTTTGTAATCCGGTAAAAACTTTGGCTTAAAATGAAATCGCGCTTCCACTGCGTCTTCGTCGTATAAGATAGTGTCATTGATGCCTTTTTTCAGAGTGTAAACTTGCACTTTTTTGTCGTCTACCAGTTGCATCGTATCCATGTCCCCGGAAGCGATAATGATATTAACCCCTCCCCCCAACCCCCTCCCCAAAGGAGAGGGGGCTTTCATTTGTTCCACTATCGTTCCCAAAATATCATCCGCTTCAAAGCCCGGACTATCGTACATAGGAATACCGAAGGCTTCAAATATCTGGCGGGAATTTTTTAACTGCATAATCAGCGCTTCATCCGCTTTTACTCTACCAGCTTTGTACGCACCATAGGCTTCATGCCGAAAAGTTTTTTGTGGCAGGTCATAACAAGCGACAATATAATCCGGCCTTAGCTCAGTAATTATCTTCATCAGCATACTGGAAAGCCCATAGAGCGCCCCGGTCGGTTCGCCTTTGGAAGACAAAAACTCCGGCAAGGCATGATAAGCGCGGTGGATTATCGCATGAGCATCAAGCAAGACTAAAGTTTTATTTTCTGTTTTCATATTTTTTAACATGTTATCACTTTTGAACGGCCGTCAAGTTTGTTAACTCTCAATCCACTAACCAAAGGCTAATACACCTCCGCCTGATAACACTTCTCACAATACACAATCTCCGGTCTCTCAGGAGCATAACTGGTTTCAAACTCAACGTTGCATTTGCCTTGATGAAAATGATTAACCTTCTCACACATACAGGTTCTATGCCAGAGGTTTAAAGGATTGCGTTGTTTCAGTCTTTGGTAATGTCTACAGTTAGGACACAATCTGGGTAAAGGCAGATTCATTCTACGATAGAACTGCAGTTCAGCCGGAATGATTTTAAAAGCTTCGGTGCATTGTTCATTGCATTTACCCTGATGGGCACATTCGATGACTTTTCCAATGATTTCGTCTTTCACTTCCTGGATATTGTCTGGAATAGCTATGT
>Ga0172379_10001179_pt1 | contig 54966 bp, 86 predicted proteins | sample GrowelOW334metaG_FD_119756 | JGI IMG/M metagenome (GOLD analysis project Ga0172379, IMG submission 119756) | Groundwater microbial communities from an aquifer near a municipal landfill in Southern Ontario, Canada - Groundwater well OW334 metaG | ecosystem: Environmental > Aquatic > Deep... | reverse complement strand
TTTTAGCTTGGTTGTTTACTGATTTCTTATTTTTAACAACAGTTGTATCTTTAGAAGCAATTTATTTATCAATTCTTATTCAATTAAGTGTTAATATTCAAGCAAAGAAGTTACAATCTATCCAAGAGGATGTTGAAGGAATTCAGGAAGACGTTGGAGAAATCCAAGAGGACGTTGAAGAAATTAATGAAGAGGACGAGGACGAGGATGAAGACGATGAAAGTCTTAAAGAAATTAAATTAACAATGAATGAAGTTCAAAAAACATTAGGTAAACTGATGAAAGAAGTTATTGAACTGAAGAAAAAAACAAAGTAAGTAAATGGGAGTATTGAGCAATTGGTTGGCTCAGCGGTCTGTAAAACCGTGGCTTCGGTGTGAAGGTTCGAGTCCTTCTACTCCCACTAAACATCCTTATTATCAAACTCTAAAATTAAAAAAAAAAAGATTGTTAGTTGATGGATTAAAAGAAAATAAATGTGATATTTGTAAAATAACTGAATGGAAATCCGATATCAATGCAGTTAGACCATATAGACGGGAAATCACATAACCATAAATTTGAAAATTTGAGGATGATTTGTCCAAACTGTCACTCACAAACTGGTACATATTGTGGAAAAAATAAATGAAATTTACTGATTTGTGGCTCAAAATCATTGAAATATGAGCTGTATTTTTAACTTAATGAGCTTGAAACTTATGAAAGAAAAAAGTGATGTGGTTAGTCGTTTAATGAAAAAAATCAACGACCCCGAATGGCGAGAAGAAATGAAACAAAAACGACTTGACTATAAAGAAAATCTAACCGCAGAATATCAATTTGGTTTTTTTGTTGGTGAAGATATCGTAAATCGTTTTCTTCCTACATTAAGTGTTGAAGGTGGCACAAGAAAACAAATATTAGTATCGTCTGACGATCAACGTGAATATAATCGCCTTGATAAGAAATGGTACGATAGGTGTAAACCCGGTTCAAGTAATACTGACAAAGAATGGACTGATTTACAAGAATTCAGACAAGTACTGAAAGAAAAATATCTCCCAAATCCATTAGAATGTCATGAAAAATTGATTAACATTCATAACATGGATGAATTCAAACAGGGATTGATAACTTCTTTATGGGATTGTGACCATTGTAATTATAGTCTTGAACCTAAAGATATCGAAATCTATGATGAAGACGATTACTTTACAATTATAAAATTGAAATTGAAATGAAACTAAGGAATTTAATATTAGGAATAAAAGAACAAGGACCGTTTAAAAGAGCTTATAGAAATTTCTTTGTAACGGGAAACGCTTGGGGTATGTTCCACATTAATTCCCATATTAGACAGGACAACGGAAAATTAAAAGTAATGTATAACACAAAAGAAACGGCAATGAAAGCCGCAACATCTTTAGAAAAGAAAAATGGTGTTCATTTCTCAATTTATAAGTGTGTATTTTGTGATGGTTATCATATCGGAAAGAATCGTGATAACAAAATTGTATGAAATAAACAACATTAATTTTAAACTTTACAATTTTATATATATTTTGTATATTTATGTATTATAAATCATACAATGGAAAATATAATTTATGGTCTTCGTGACCCAAGAAATGACGTTTATCAATATATAGGTAAAAGTACAGTAGGTTCTAAACGAGTGTTATCACATTTAACTCAATCTCATTCTGATAGAGTTAATGAATGGGTTAAAACTTTAAATGAAAATTGGTTATATCCAATAGTTGATTTAATAGAAGAAGTAGAAAACGTTGATGATTTACCTGAAAGGGAAAAATATTGGATAAACCATTATTATGACATTAATCATAATCTTTTAAATGTTCAATTAATAGACCCTTCTTTGAATAAAATAAGGACTGACGATGATGAAGAAGAATTTAATTACTTGGTTAGAGTAATAAGTAAACTTCCAACGATTCTTAAAAACGAAAGATTGTGTAGAAAATTATCGCAGGAACAAATGGCAGATGAAATGGGTATTAGTCGTAGTACTTTATCGTTAGCTGAAAGAGGTGAAAATGTAAATTTTAGTGTAATACGAAAATATGTTAGAACACTTAAAGGTATTGATATTTTAACTAAAAGTTTAACAGAAAGAGTTACAAGAAAAAATATTTAAAAAAGTTACAAGAATGTTTGGTAGATTGAAAAATTATCCGTATGTTTGTAACATCAAAACAAAAGACAAGTTCTAAAAATATATTGCGGCGTGGAGAAGTTGGTATCTCACCTGTCTCATAAGCACGGAGTCCCTTATAAGGTTTACAGCGGTTCGAATCCGCTCGCCGCTACCCTTGACTTATTTTTCCTTATATTTATTTATATGGAAAAAGAAAATTTATATCACTTTATATATAAAACCACTAATATAAAAAATGGTAAGTTTTATATAGGTATGCATAGTACAAATAATTTAAATGATGGTTATTTGGGATCAGGTAAACATTTACGAAATTCTGTTTATTATCACGGAAAAGAAAATTTTAAACGAGATATAATTGAATTTTTACCTGATAGAAGTTCATTGAAAGAAAGAGAAAAGGAAATTATTAATTCCGATCTTCTTAAAGAAGAAAAATGTATGAACATTAAAGAAGGAGGTGAAGGTGGTTGTGGTTTTTATAATGAAAAACACAGATATAATTTTTTTTCAAGTGGAGGTAGAAAAGTTCGTCAGATGTTTTCTAAAATACATCAAGATAAAATGAAAAATGATATAGAATATAGAAATAGAGTAATTGAAAAATTAAAAGGGTATAAAACATTTTTAGGAAAAAAACATTCATTAGAAACCATTCAAAAAATGAAAAAATCTAAAAATGTTGGTAATAAAAACTCTCAATATGGAACTTGTTGGATAACAAACGGAAAAGAAAACAAAAAATTAAAAAATACAGAATTCATACCTGAAAATTGGTATTTAGGTAGAGTTATAAAAAAAATTTGAAAAAAAGTCGTAAAAGATTTGGTAATGTCAAAAATACTTTGTATATTTGTACAGTCGAAAAGAAAACGACAGTTCTTTGAAAATATTGAAAATTTTATGAGTTTGTATTAACCTTCGGGTTAAAGTCTTCGGACGAGATACAAATTCAAGACGGCCGCGTATGGTCGTTAAATAAACTACGAAAGTAGGATAAAGTGATTCAGGTTGGTTATCTGGGTTGCGGTGTATAATCAAAGATTATGCGCTCGAGTACGCAAGTGGAATATCATTCGACCTGAAGTAGTGAGGGTAACTCCGTAGCGAAATGGTTGGATGACTTGGCTAAGTAGGTAGTCAGGTTGAGTCTGGAAAGACAATAAGAATAATCCATAGAATTGTTGTAAGAAGTGTGAACTTAATCCCTTCACATCATTGCGGAATTCAATATGAAAGTAGGCTTAAAACCGAAAGGTATGGTAGTGTACAGGCGGTGCTGTTATTACCCTTACAGGTGACTTACCAAGGTTGCTTGTCTGAAGTAGACTTAAAATATGGTAATAGGGATATTACATTGGGTAGTTTGGTATTTCGTAGTTCAAAAGGTTACGAAGCCAGTGGTGGACCACTACCTGAACTCATCTACACACCAAAACTTAAATTTACACTTTGAATGTAAAAATTTAAATATAAATCTAAGCAAAAGTGTTCACCAGTTGCAGACGAAAGGTGCGTACACAGTAATGGGTTGTCCATTGCCACTTGTAATAGCCAAAAACAAGTGATTCAACCGAAAAATTTCTAACACCGCAAATGTGAGTCAGCCTGGCAAGGTTGAAGAGACGGATTAAGTTGAGAGTAGTTTGTAACTCAAAGAGTGGTTCACTTAAATAACCCGCATTGGCTTGATACCATTCAAAAGATGGTGGAAAATTAGGGAATAAATAATCCTAATAAAGACAGGCCATTAAGAGGATTATTCTCATCCTACCAATGGTTTAATGGTGTACGGGCACGCCTTTCCTAGTGGAAGGAGGATTCTGAGGTTCAAGTCCTTGGAAGACCACATAATAAGTTCTTTAAAATATTGGAAAAAATTGTAAGTGTTAAACGAAGGGGTTACTTCGAAATTTGGTATATTTTAAAAATAAACCCTTTCAAAGATTACCTTACATTAAAATATAATCAGTAGTAAACATTTGAAGTTCATCGTAATAGATCAGTTCGAATCTGATACCTTCCGCAATGGAAAGTTAGTCAAGTGGTTAAGACGCAATTCTTGTAAAATTGTACAAACAATACCTTCAATGTAAAATTCTCTGATTAAACTTATATGGGGGAAAAGCTAAAAAAAGAAAACACTAAATCAGGCTTTCTCTGGAAACAGTAGTAATTGACTTAGTTACATCGAAAGGTAAAGCAATTAAATTTGAAAGTTAATGACTGGAGGTTCAAATCCTTCTTCCCCCACAACATACTGATTATCAATCAGTTACAAATTAAGAGTAGTGATAGATTGTGTTACATCGTAGATCATTTGGATAGATCATCAGTCTCAAAAACAGAAAGTAGTGGGTTCGAATCCCATCGAATAATAAACACACAGTCAACTTTTCTCTCTTGAAAATATGATGTCGGTAAAGCCTCTACAACAGAAATGTTGCACGTAACCGACAGTTATAAAAGTGGTAAGGAATACGGTTACTTCGAAACAAAGAGCAAATTTGAACAATTGAAAACAAACCGTGTCTGTGATTCCCTTTTTTGACAAAGAAAGTTTATAGTCCCGCCAAAGGGTTGGACTTTTACCTAATATAATAAATTAGTGTTTAACAATTAAAAATGAAATCGTGTTATGGGAAAATTCAACACAAAAGTTACAACAGCTTCTAATGAAGTCGTAACAAAACAAGGTGGAACAGGTATCAAATTCAAACCAGAAATGGAATTGGTTGGACTGTTAGCAACAGGGTTGGAAGGCCGTTTCTATGAAAAAGAAAATGAACGTGAAAGTCGTTTGATTCAAGTTATCAAAGAAGTCGGTAAGAAAGATCCAGAGTTGGTCGCAAAGGCGTTAGTATACGCACGTACAGTTATGGGACAACGTTCAGTTACCCACGTAGGAGCTGTAGCAGCATTATCAGTATTATCCGGTAAAGAACTTGGAACTCGTTTCTTCACTAAACGTGAAAGAAAAGAAAACAAGGGTGGTATTGTCTTCCGTTTGGATGACATGTTAGAAATCATTTCTTACTACTTCTTGCGTAACCCAGGTAAACCATTACCTAACTCAATTAAACGTGGTTTCAAGAAAGCATTGGAAACTGCAGACGCATACGAATTGGCTAAATACCAAGGTAAAGGTAAGTCTGTAACATTGGTTGACTTAGTGAACATGGTTCACCCAAAACCAACTGAAAAAATGCAAGAAACCTTCAAACAATTGATGAAGGGTGAATTGAAACAATTCAACACTGCCGAAGACAAGAACACAAAATCTGGCCAAGAAGTGGCTGAAAAAGTTAAGTCAGGTCAAATCACTAAAGCGGAAGCTGAAGTTGAATTGAAGGAAGCTAAAGCTGAAAACTGGAAAGAATTGATTGTAGACGGTACACTTGGTTACTTGGCTCTGTTAAGAAACCTACGTAACATCGTTGAACAAACAACTGACGAAGTTTTCAAATCTGCTTTGAATATGTTAACTGATGAAAAACGTGTACGTAAAAGTCTTGTTTTTCCACACCAAATCGACATCGCTTTCGAAGTGTTGTTAAATGAAGGAAACTTCACAAACGCATCACGTAAAACTGCCCTGTTGACCGCTGTAAACACAGCATACGAGTTGGCTATTCCAAACTTGACAGAATTGTTCACATACGGTAGAACTGCCGTTGTTATTGACACTTCAGGTTCTATGACAAGTGCTGTAAGCATGGGTCAAAAAAGAATCAACTCAAGAGCCGTTGAAAAAGCAGCTCTGATTGGAGCAACATTGGCAAAGGGTATCGGTGCAGATATGTACCACTTCTCTACAAGTTGCGAACAGTTATCTTACAATCCATTGGATACTGTTAACACAATCAAGAACGTGGTTATTAACCGTAGTTATGGTGGAGGTACTGAATTCAACATAATCTTCAGAACGCTGAAAGGTAAGTATGATCGTGTTTTCGTTATCTCCGACATGCAAGGTGGAGACTCTCTTTTAAGAGGGTCTTCATACCAAACATATGTTAAAACAAATGGACAACCATTCGTTTACTCAATTGACTTGTGTGGATACGGAACTACAATGTTCAAACAAAATGATAAGTTGATTAATCTATTCGGTTACTCAAGCGACATTTTCGAAATGGTTAAGAAAAGTGAGATAAATCCAGAACAAATCTTGAAAGAGATTCGTGCTATTCAAATCTAAGAAACTGGGGTTTATCCCCCTTTCTTTTAAAATCTACGACTAAACATACTGTACGGTATGGTAGGCCGTGAAGAAGTCCTCGGTTTTGAACCGGGGCATTTTTTGGTGGATTAGGGGAGTTGGCCGTCCCTGCCAGCCTGTCACGCTGGACATCACGGGTTCGAATCCCGTATTCACCGCTTTTAAGACGTGGGACTATGATAGACTGTCCAAGGGGGTTCTGCCTGAAACAATGGTATGACTGCGACCACTAAATGTTTTATCAATCATGTGGTTTATAATAGGTAACTTATGGCACGGAGTACTCGTAGGCCAAGTTTGTAGGTTCAAGTCCTACCCACATGACAAAATTTTATACAAGACGAAGAAGAAATTTAAAAATTTTGATACAAATATTTGGTAGAATCAAAAATTATATCTATACTTGTATCATCAAATAAAAACAACGAATATGAGTAATTCAAGTAGTTCATCAAGTGGTATTGGTTTCACGGGTTTATTAACAATAGTATTTATTGTTCTTAAATTAACCAACGTTATTACATGGTCTTGGTTTTGGGTGTTATCACCTCTTATTTTTGGTCTCATTTTAGGAGTTATAATCTTGTTGATTTTCTTTTTGATTTGGCTTAAACATAGCTAAAAGTTCATTGAAAAATATTGTCACGAAGACACAAGAGGAAGGAGTCACTAGGTACTGATTGAGTACATTTTTGATCAAACCATAAATCTTTGATTTGTGACTAGCTTTTATGGTGATAAACAATATCACTTAAAGATGCTGCTTTCGTCTAATTGGAATAGGACGCCAGGTTTTCAACCTGGGTAATACGGGTTCGACTCCCGTATGTAGTACTAAAATTTTAACTTATGAAAAAGTACGAAAAAACACAAATGAGAGTTACCTGTTTAATACAGGCTATTGGTTTAAAACAAAACACATTAACCACAGGTGAATATGAGAAAAAAAATGTGGTTGATATTGCGAAAGAACTTGAATCATATGTTTTAAATGATTCGAAAATAAAAAAAGAATAAGGGTTTAGAATAAAAACAAAAAAGTATATATTTATAACTGATGAAAAACTTTAGACACATATCAATATTATCTTTAAGACCTAACTTATGTTTGGTGTTAGGAATTGATATGTCAAATCTGAAGTGAGTAAAAGTTATACAAAAATATACTTAAACCCGGATTTTGATAAAACAAAGTTCGGGTTTTTTAGTTCATTGAAATTATTGATAAAGATAAAAAGGTAGACTCGTTTTAATTTATTATAACGACTTTACTTTTTGATGTGTTTTTGATATATTTAGTTATTATGAGAACACAATATAATCAGGAAAAATTAAGTGAAGTTGTTACTTCATCATTTTCCATTGCAAATGTTTGTAGAGAATTAGGATTAAAACCTTGTGGCGGTAATTATAAAACGCTTAATTTTAAAATTAAGGATTGGAGTATAGACACTTCACATTTTACGGGAAAGGCTTGGAATCAAGGTGAAAGATATAAAAATTTTGGATTAAAATATGAATTAAAAGATGTACTAATAAAAAATTCACCTTTCCAAAGTACAAATAATTTAAAAAAAAGATTATATAAAGAAAATATAAAAAAGAAAGAGTGTGAAGAGTGTCATTTAACTGATTGGAATAATAAAGAAATTATATTTGAATTAGAGCATATGAATGGTATTAATGATGATAATAGGATTGAAAATTTAAAAATTCTATGTCCGAATTGTCATTCACAAACTGTTACTTTTAGAAACAAAAAAAGATACCTCTGTGGCGAAATTGGCAGTACGCAACAGACTTAAAATCTGTCGTTCCGTGAGGGACGTGTGGGTTCGACTCCCATCAGAGGTACAAATTAATATGATCGACTAAGGATTAGGACGCTGGCATAACGACCCAGCTAAAATGCCGAACTGATCGGGAAGATCGACTTCCTATTAATTAAATGGTTTAGTGGCGAAATTGGCAGTACGCGATAGTCTCAAACACTATTGGAGAAATCCGTGTGGGTTCGACCCCCACCTGAACTACAATAATTCCAATATCTTCTGAAAGGATATTGAACGGTAGTAAATTATTAACTTAGGAAGGGTTCGGCTCCCTGACTGAATCGGTTCGACTCCGGCTCGGGTGTGGTACAAAGTTAGTAGGTTTGGAATTATAATTTTGGTTCTGTAATTCAAATGGAAAGAATAACTGATTCCTATTCAGTTTGTTAAGAGTTCGAATCTCTTCAGAATCACAAAAATGGGGGTGTATCACAACAGTCTTCTAAACTGTATTAGTGTAATTGGACGATGTGGGTTCGAGTCCCATCTCCCCTACTAAATTAATGGCTAGTTGTCTGAGCGATTTAAGTGTGGGTCTGCAAAACCTATTAGACTGGTTTGACTCCAGTACTAGCCTCTGTTTCGAATAATTCTATAAAACATTGTAATAGGTGAATTATTTGAAAAAAGTTCTGAAAAGTTTGGCAGTATCAAAATTAAGTAGTATCTTTGTACTGTAATTAAAAAACAGAAGTTATGGGACTATTAAGTAAGATGATGGGAAGTAGTTTAGTTGATGAAAAAGTTTATTCCCCTGTGAATGATACTGACATCAGGAAACATTTGAACGAGTCAGAAATTTGGAAAACGGCCTTTAAAATGGAAGAGTTAACCAAAGAAGTGTTGAACAAATATCCGAACATGATGGAGTATTCGGTTAAGTTTGACGGTTTAAAGCCCGTACAATTAACAGGAGTAAAGCCATATAACGGAAAGTAAATCCTCTAGTATCCCCTCAGTCTTATACACCGTAGAAAGGGTAATTGGTCACATGTGGGTTCGAATCCCACTTAGAGGACAAAAAAATAAAAAAAGTTGAAAAATACTTGGCAAATTAAAAAATTATTCATATATTTGTACAGTATTTAAGAATTAAACAAAAAGTAACATATTTATAAAAAACAATAAGATGAAAAATATCATGAACATATCGCAATCGTTTAGTATTATGAACCCGTTTAGTCATAACGGTATTAATATTAATGTGCAATCACCAATGGTGAAGTGTTCGGAAATATTTTATACATGATGTAAATAAGTTTACTCAATATAAAAGAAAGTCCGGACACAAAATGTTCGGATTTTTTTTTTGTTCTTTGACATGATGGTAGTATAATAAAAAAAAATGGAAGTCTACTCAAATTGGTTTAAGAGGATAGTCTTGAAAACTATTAGGTCGGTGAAACGGCGTGTGAGTTCGAGCCTCACGGCTTCCGCAAGGATAAACAATATCCTTCAACAAGATTGTTCTATGGTGTAATCGGTAACACGTCTGATTTTGGTTCAGGATAGTTTAGGTTCGAGCCCTAATAGAACAACGAGCTAGACTGTTAGAATTTCATAGACCGTTCAGAAAACGGTAGCGTAGAAATTTAAATTAAAGATTGTCCTGTGGTGGAATTGGATAGACACGCCAGACTTTGACTCTGGTGCCTCAAAAGGGTTTGTGAGTTCGAGACTCACTGGGACAGCAAAATAACAATTATCGGGATGCGATCCATTAGGTGTGGTTACCTCACTTGGAATGAGGGTTATTATGAGTTCGAATCTCATTATTCCGACAAAATTAAACATAGAGTAGTGGCCTAATTGGTTAGGGTACAACGTTTGGGACGTTGGGATTGTCGGTTCGAGTCCGGTCTACTCTACTTAAAATAATGGTGTTGTAGCTCTAATGGTAGAGCGGAGGCCTGAAGAGCCTCGCGTTGGTGGTTCGAGTCCACCCAATACCACTAAGGATATGTAAATGGAACAATACACGTTCCCGCGTGGGTAGTTTGTCACATATTATGGGCCGTTAGCGCCGATGATGGGTGGACATTTATTCGGGAATATCCTTTAAACTATGGTTTGGTAGCTCAGTAGGTAGAGCGGAGGCCTGAAGAGTCTCGCGTCAGCGGTTCGATCCCGTTTCAGACCACATTTTTTATTTTGATTATTTTTATGTATATTTATTATTAACTAAAAATGTTAATAATGAGTAGATATTACGAAAAGATTATTGAATTAAGAAAACAAGGAAAGTCCTTTAAAACAATTAGTAAAGAATTAAAATGTGCATTATCAACGGTTTCATATCATTGTAATTTAGAAAAATTAGGTGGATGTTCTGATAGATTGAATGATACTGATAAAATTGAATTACAAAAATTGTATGATGAAATTGGAAGTTTAAAAAAAGTAGCTAAATTAAAAGGTCACGCATATGAAACTGTTAAAAAATATGTTACCTTAAAAAATAAGACACGTCAAACTTCTTCAGAATCAGTAATTTTATGGAGAAAAAGAGTAAAATTAAGATTAATTGAATATAAAGGTGGTAAATGTGAAATCTGTGGTTACGATAAATGCTCAACTTCATTACATTTTCATCATCGAGATTCAAATGAAAAAGATTTTTCAATTTCAGGCAAATCGTTATCTTTTGAAAAATTAAAAAATGAAGTTGATAAATGTGTATTAGTTTGTTCAAATTGTCACGGGGAAATTCATGAAGGTGTTACAATAATTAATGGGTAGGTTGCTTTAGAGGCCGAAAAGTCCAGACTGTTAATCTGGTAGCGTAAGCTCATCGTGGGTTCGAATCCCACCCTTCCCTCAGAAATTTAAGTTATGAGCAAAATTGACAAAAAAAGAATCAAGTTACAAGAGGAAATCGATAGACTTGAAGGTGAAATGAGAAAAAACTTAACACAAAAGACATCCAACACAAAGGAAATTAGTGTTAGTGATTATCTTACAAAGATTGCGGATTTAAGAAAGAAATTGAATTAAAATTATGGGTTGGTTGCTTTAGAGGCCGAAAAGTCTAGACTGTTAATCTAGTGAACGTAAGTTCCACCGTGAGTTCGAATCTCACCCTTCCCTCAAACATTATGGCTTCTTCGCTTAGTTGGTTTTAAAGCGTCTGTCTTACATACAGAAGATCATCGGTTCGAATCCGGTATTAGCCACGAAAACCCGAAATGCTCGTGATGGTCACAAACAAGACGTTGGATGTGATCGGATAAAAATCCTGTGTTCGCACAGTTAACCAACCGGCATTAGCTACGAAGTACAAGTAGTGTGTAGTAAAGTAAGGTTTTTAATTATGGCTGTTTAACTCAGTTGGTTCAGAGTATCTGTTTTACACACAGAAGGTCACTGGTTCGAATCCAGTAGCGGCTACAAATTAATACTGGGATGTAACCCTCTATCCTGATAAGATAGCTACGGGTAATTGGTAAGTGAAAATGTCGGTTCAATCCCGATCATCCCAACCAATAACAATTCGGCAGATCATCTAATAGGTTAGGATGCGAATCTGATAAGTTCGTAATCCCAGTTCGAATCTGGGTCAGCCGACAAATTAAAATTGATTAATATGAGGAGATTCTATGGATATTAGGTTTAAATAACTTAATATTATGAAACCGTACAAGAAATCAAAAGTGGCAAAAACTACAACTTGCAGAAAAGAGTACAATGTAGTAACTAAACCTGATTATTTTGATCCATATTGGGATGAAGGATTAAATCTTTACCCAAGATATAGAAGGGGATTCAAAAATTCGGGAAAACAATTGATGAGTTACCAAGTAAGAATGTATCGAACTTGGAAACATAATCGAAAATTTCAATGGAAGATTGCCAGAGTGGTTTAATGGGGCAGTTTGCTAAACTGTGGTCGAGAAATCGGCCCGCTGGTTCGATCCCAGCATCTTCCGCAAGTATGAAAATACATCCCTCCAGCAACCCGTGATTGGTAGTTCGGGACGTGACTGTGAATCACGATTACGTGGGTTCGAATCCCATCTGGTTGACAAATTTTATGGTGATTGTGCGGTAATGGTAACCGAATAGATTGTGGTTCTATAAATTGTGGGTTCGAGTCCCATCTTTCACCCCAAATAAATGCCGATAGTTCAAGGTGAACATCTTCTCTCATAAGGAAGAACAGGCCAGTTCGATTCTGGCTATCGGTACTAATCAATTAAATTTTACTATTATGATAACATTGAAAGAAGCGGTAACAAATACAACCGCAAAGTTTAGTCACGCGATTGCAGGGGTATTATACTACAATTTATTTGTCAATGATGATGTATATCAGTTTTCTATTGACATGAACGATAAAGATGACGTAGGTACAGCTACTTTTGTTAATGAATATCGTGGTATCACTTTAATGAGATATATCCGTAAAGCAATTGATAGTGAAAGTTTAGTTAAAATTAGTTCGTAATATCAATTTTTTTTCGTATCTTTACGTGAGATTAAAAAAATTGTTATGAAAGTATTATTTTTAGATCATGATGGTGTCATTTGTTTGTTGAATAACTTCGGTACTAGATTTAAGAAAGGAAAAGGTTCGATGACCGATAAATCCATTCTTGACAGATTTGATGACTTTGATAAAAAGGCTATCAATACATTAAATAAAATTATTGAAGAAACTGATTGTGAAATTGTAGTTTCGTCCGATTGGAAACAATGGGCAACCGTAGAAGAGCTTGGAGAATACTATGAACATCAAGGGATTATAAAAAAACCACTTGATTTTACAACGTCAATCAATGATATCGAAGTTCCAAAAGATTTCAAATGGAATAGAAATTATGGTCATGAACAAACAAGATGTTTTGAAATCCATGCTTGGTTAGAAAAACATCCGGAAGTTACACATTGGGTTGCCGTTGATGACATGTATTTAGGAATAACTAAGACAGATATAAATGAAGATAGTACATGGGGTTTAAAAAATTTTGTGTGGTGTCCGAACGTTTATGAAGGAATCAAACAAACGGGTATTAAAGATAAAATTATGAGTTTCTTTTTATAAGAAACTATTTATCTAAAAACATCTACCATCAATTAAATAAGGGACGATGTAAAAAGGAAGGAGTAAAAAATGAGACAGTTTAGAACACTTAGTAAAGTACCGATTCCTAATGTAATTCAATACATTAAGGATTACTTATTGGTAAACAAGGACGTTGAAATTTTGATTGGATGTGATTCACAAAATTATGGAACACATAAAACCATTTATGGTGTTGTTATAGTTTTATATCATCCAGGCCACGGTGGTCATGTGTTATGTACTCGTGATGTTGCTCCTTTTGAAAGAAACACACCTGTTAGATTGTTAACTGAAGTATGGAAAGGTATCGAAATTGCTGAATTTCTAAAAGAAAATGGAATCAAAGCGCCAAAATGGATTGACATTGACTTAAATCCTGATTCAAGATATGGTTCAAACACTGTTTTAAGGCAAGCGATTGGTATGGTTGAGGGTATGGGCTACCATGCAAGATGTAAACATGATGGTGTTATGGCAACATACGCAGCAAATGAACTTGTAAGACAAGGAAATAGAAAACGAGATAGGAAAATGAAAGTTTAAGATAAGAAAGGGTGGATAAAAAAAAATGACATTAAAAAGGCTAATATTACTATCGAATTTTGTAAAATTAATAATTTTAATTATTTGTTTTATTTAGGTAAAGATCAAAATTTAATAACTAACTTATCTTATATAATAAAGAATGAATGAATTTGAAAAAGTTTTATATTTTATAAAAGATATTATAAAAAATACTGAATGGAAGGGAAAATTATATATCGTTGGTGGATACGTTCGTGACGAAATAATGGGTAAGAAACCAAAGGATTTAGATTTTGTTGTAAATGGTGACATTGACGCGGGTATTATATTTTCGACTTGGTTAGGACAAAAATTGGGTAACTACAAAGAAAACAGTAACCCAGTAATCTACCCAAGATACGGAACATCAAAACTATCATTAAACCATAACAAATATAAACTGCCAAATATTGATCTGGAGTTTGTTGCCCCAAGGAAAGAAACTTACTCCAAAGGATCTAGAAATCCAGATGTAACGAACGGTGACCTTATGGATGAAACCATGAGAAGGGATTTAACCATCAATTCATTGATGAAAAATGTTTCAACGGACGAAATACTTGATTTAAGTGGAAGGGGTGTAAATGACATTAAAAACGGTATTATAAGGACAACATCTAATCCTGATATCATATTCAAGGAAGACCCTCTTAGAATGTTAAGAGCAATTAGGTTTGCCGTTAAATATGATTTTAAGATGGAAGACGATGTTTTAAATGGAATCAAAAAACATGCCAATTCAATAAGTGATATTTCCAGAGAAAGGATTACCGATGAATTAAATAAAATTTTATTAACAGTTGACCCATCAAAAGGTATACAACTATTAAAAGATTCACATTTATTAAGGTATGTTATTGAAGAATTCAATGCCGCTATCGGTATGGCACAAAATGATTATCATACTGAAGATGTTTTCGGTCATACAATGACTGTATTGAAGAACACACCACCTGAATTGAAAACAAGATTAATTGCGTTGTTTCATGATATTGGTAAAACCGTGACGAAATCTGTTGATCCTGATGGTAAAGTTCATTTCTACGGTCACGAAGAAGCAAGTGAAAGACTTGTTAGACAAGTTATGACAAGATTGAAATATCCAAACGATTTAATCGATGCCGTTGCAAATGGTGTTAGAAACCATATGTATTTGAAACATGGTGAAGATGACACATCTAAACTAAGTGATAAAACATTAAGAAAGTTTGTTGCTTCAGTTGGTGATAACCTTGAATATGTTTTGGATGCCATTCACGCTGATAACATTTCACATGCTGGCAATACGGCTATGACCAACCAAATTAATAACGTTAGGGAAAGGTTAAAAACTTTGAATACTAATGTTAGAAAGGAAAATATGAAATTACCTATTGATGGTAATGATTTAATCCAATTAGGATTTAAACCGTCACCTATATTCAGGGAAATTTTGGATGCCGTTCAAGACGCTTGGTATGAAAACCCAAATATGACTAGGGATGATGCTCTTGAAATTGTTAAGAGCATCAAACTTAAAAACAATATCAACGAAATCAAAACGTTAATAAAAAAGATCATAAATGAATAGAAAAGAACATTTGCTAACAATTTTAGCTGAGGAATGTATGGAAATTGGTAAAGAATGTACCAAAGCGTTAAGGTTCGGAACTGAAGACCATCATCCAACACAGACAGGAACTAATGCACAAAAAATTAGTGACGAATATAATGACTTATTGGCTGTTATTGGTATGTTGAACGATGAAGGGTTTCTTAATGTAACCATTGATAAAGATAAAATCAAAAAGAAACAAGAAAAGGTTGAAAAATATCTTCTCTATTCAAAAGAACATGGAACTTTAAACGAATAGTTATGCCTAAAAGAGATCTTGAAATAAGAATAATTGGTGGATGTGCATCAGGAAAAACAAGAATAGCTTGTATTTTAAAAAAAATTCTTGAAAACTTAGATTTCGATGTCGATCATAAATTAGATTCTGATTATGTATCTAAAATGGATAGGGATAGACATATCGACCCAACGTTACCTGAAGCGTTATTTACTTTAAAAGATAAAACAAGAATTATCATCAGAGAAGAACAAGCACCGATGCATATTAATTCGAATAGAAGAAATAATGTAAACTTTTTTTAAAAAACGTTTGGTAGTTCCAAAAATTATTTGTATATTTGTACTCTTGATTGGAACATCTGATGTTTGCCCTACTGAGATTTAGGGTTTGGGGAATTCTCAGATAGTCCTCCATGTATGATTCGGATGTTCCAATTTTAAAAAATTAAATTATGAAATATGTTATCCATAGGTTAGTAACACCTCAAAGTATACAAAGAACAGAAGTAATTTCTATGAGTAAGATTGTAACAAAAGTTATTGCGATGGAAATTCTTAATCTTCATGGTATCAATTCAATTCATAACACAATGGACGAGGCTGTTGAAGAAATTGGAAAACATTCTTCAGTATTGAAAGGAATGAATCTTACCATTATTCCCGTAATTTGGGTGGATGAAAATGGAAAAGTAAATTAATTGTAATATTTATAAAAAAGAAAAGTTATGAAACACACTTAGATTAGACTTATCGTAGTCACAAGAGCAGATTTAAAACCCGGTTATCAAATCGCCCAATCAGGGCATGCCATTTCACAATATCTATTGGAACACACCGATTTGGCAAAACAATGGAACAACAATTACCTAATTTCACTCGCAGTTAGTTCCGAACAAAAGCTTGAAGATTTATTGAGAAAATTAATACACATTGGACATCGTGTGTCTTATTTTATGGAACCCGATATTAACAACGAGTTAACATCAATCTGTTTTATTGAAACAGAACACACCAAAAATTTGACATCACATTTACCTTTGTCATTAAGTAATATAAACCATTAAAAATTAAAGCTATGAAATAGATAATCAGAGGTCCTACGTAAGTTTTTACAAGTTAAAAGCGTACCTTATCAAAAACAAATAAAATAAAAATAAATTAAAAAACAAAGAAAATGAAAAATCAAAATATTAGTTCAGCATTAAGTATTAAAACAAAATTCTCGAATTCAGTTCATAAAATCTTAGAACCTAATTTGGGAGTTCCACGTAGTAAACGTTGGAGAAATAAAAACATCCATGCTTATACCGATAAAGAAAAGTTGGAAATTTTCGAACAAATCTTGAAATTACATGACCAAATTTCTGACGAATATTCAAACTGTTTGTACAAGAACCGTCAAAAGAAGAAAGTACAAAAACTTCGTGACGAAAGTGGTTACACTGCAAAACAAAAAGAAAAACGTGAACGTGCTAAATTAAACAAAAACTCAGTTTAATTTGGTAATTTCAAAAATTAATGTTATATTTGTGTCGGTGATTTCGGTCACCGACATTTTTGGGGTATTAATTTAATGGTAAAATGAAACTCTCTAAAAGTTTTTTTATCGGTTCGAATCCGTTATACCTCACGCCTATTTTTTTTAATATCATAGAACTTTTCATAATAATACAAATATTTATAATTATGAAAGGATCAATTTATTATTTAAAAAACAAAGATGAAAATGTGATAAGATATGTCGGACAAACGATATTATCTTTAGAAAAAAGATTGAAAAGTCACATTTATGAAACAAAAAGAAATTTAAAATTAGGAAAATTTCTAACCCATAAAGAAAATTGGATTATTAGTTTAATTAATGAAAACAATTTAAATAAAATTGAAATACATCTAATTGAAGAATGTGATATTTCTATTATTGATGAAAAAGAAATTTTTTGGATAAATTATTACAAAGATTGTAATTTAACTAATATTGATATTGGGGGGAAAAGGACTTTCGTAACTGATGAAACTAAAAAGAAAATTTCAATGGCAAATAGTGGTGAAAAAAACGGAATGTTTGGAAATCACAATAAACCAAATGAAATTATTAAAAAAAATAGAGGCGAGGGAATGAGGAATTCGAAAAAATTTCAAGATTCCAGAAAAAGTGAAGAATTTAGAAAAAAAATATCAATTTTACAAAAAATTGATGACGTATTTTTACTAGATAATAATTTTGAAATAATAAAAGTTTTTAATTCGTTAAATGAAGTATCGAAATATTTAGGTTGTACCAGTATTAATGTTCGTAAATCAAGACAATATAAAAGATTGGTTTGTAAAAAATATTGGGTAGTATACAGAAAAGATTATGATGATTTTATTAACAATAAATAAAAATGAGCAACGATATATTATTAACAAGGGACGAATTTAGAGAAACTGTTTTTAAAAGAGATTCGTATAAATGTGTTATTTGCGGCAAATCAGCAAAAGACGCTCACCACATTATAGAACGTAGATTATTTCAAAATGGAGGATATTTTATTAATAATGGAGCTTCTTTATGTGAAGATTGTCATATTGAAGCAGAACAAACAACTTTATCATGTGGAGATATAAGAAAAGCATGTGGAATTGAAACTATTATCATCCCCGAGCATTTTTATGACGATAATGAATATGATAAATGGGGTAATATTATTCTTCCCAATGGAAATAGAATAAAAGGTGAACTTTTTTATGATGAATCCGTACAAAAAATTCTAAATAAAGGAAATGTACTCAATTTATTTCAAAAATATGTTAAATATTCACGTACATATCATTTACCCTGGAGTAATCCATTAAAGGATGATAGGACGTTGGAAAACGACAATCATTTTCATGGTAAACGTGTTATTGCTACGTTAAAAATGGACGGTGAGAACACTTCTATGTATAATGATCATATTCACGCAAGGTCTTTGGATTCGTCTTCACATGAAACTCGTAATTGGGTTAAAGGATTATGGTCACAAATATCATATTTATTGGACGATGATATGAGAATATGTGGTGAAAACCTTTATGCTGTTCATTCCGTAAAGTATGACGACTTATTAACGTATTTCATGGTATTTTCAATTTGGTTTGACAACAAATGTATATCTTGGGATGAAACCGTAGAATACACCAAAATTTTGGGTTTAACCAACGTTCCCGTCTTTTATGATGGAATTTACGATAAAGACAAGATAATGTCTGAATTCGAAAAATATCGATTAAAAAACGAAGGATACGTCATTAGGTTAGCTGATGAATTTTTATATTCTGACTTTAGAAAATCGATTGCTAAATATGTTCGTCCGGAATTCAGACAAATTGTTAATAATTCACATGGACATTGGATTAGTAAAAAAATTGAAGCAAATAAATTAAAATAATATGAAACAATTAACTGATAAGAATTTTGATTACGAAGTTCTTAATTCAACGGAATTAGTAGTGGTAGATTTTTGGGCAGAATGGTGTGGCCCATGTAGAATGGTTGCACCTGTGATTGATGAATTATCTGAAGAGTATAATGACGTTAAATTTTTCGGAGTTGACGTTGATTCATCACCAAATGTCGCTGACAAGCAAGGTATTAGGAATATTCCAGCTATCCTGTTCTTTAAAAAAGGACAACTTATTGATAGGATAGTCGGAGCCGTTCCAAAACCTACGATTAAAAATAAAATTGACGCATTACGTCAATAAAGACTTTTACCTTCAAGGTAGAATGGTGGAGTACTAGCAAAAAAACTAGTCGGTCCTAAAGGGGTGAAGAAATTCATCCCTTTTTTCTTTATTTTCATATTTGTTTTATGTATATTTCCACATAAAATATTTACAATGGATAAAAATGAAGTAATTAGTGTTGTTATATCAACAAGAAAACGTGACGAAAAATATGTTGAACACGTTCGTAAAGTATTATCACACCCAAAGAGTGAAATTTTGGTTTATGAAAATGACAATCAATTTTCCTTATCGGAAATCTACAATAAAGGGTTAAATGATGCTAAAAATGATATTATTGTGTTTTTACATGATGATTTAATCCTCGATGTGAAAAATATGACCCCTAAAGTTATCAAGTTGTTTGAAAAAAACCCTGAATATGGTATTATCGGAATTGCTGGTACAACTTTATTAACTACTGGTAGATGGTGGGAAGATAGAAGCAAAATGTTTGGCATAGTTGGTCATATTCAGAATAATAAACGTCACGTCAATAAGTACTCAAAACAGACGTTTCCTGAAATCGTTAAAGAAGTTGTTGCGGTAGATGGTGTTTTTATGATGGTTCACAAAAAACGAATTAAACACACCTTTAACGAGGTGTTTAAAGGTTTCCACTTCTATGACCTTCCAATTTGTGTTGAAAACTTCATGGATGGAGTTAAAATTGGGGTTACTACGAAATTTGATATTACTCATAAATCTATCGGTGGTACTGATAAAAAATGGGAAAAAAATAAATATTTATTTGAAGCATTATACGAAAAAAACTTCCCTTTAACCGTTACGAACGTAGTTGTTGAAACTGCCGACACGGTAGTTTAATTGGTAAGGTTTTTGTATTTATCTAATAAATAAATAAATCAAATGAAAAACATTTTATTAGTACTTTTATTAGTTATTATTAGTTCTTGTAGTACAACTACTAGTGTAACAAGGTCTTACTATGATCCATATGATGATTATGATAATTATTATTACAATCCATATGATATCACTTATGGTTTTGGAATTGGTTGGGATAACAGAATAGGGTATTACGATAAACATCATTTTTATGGAAAGCCACAATATCCAAAAGACGCTTTCAAATACACTCCACCTGTTCGTAAAAAAACTGATAATAGATATAGACCAACATACAAAAGACCGGATAGAAACGTTAGGCCAAAATTTAACAACTCAAATCCAAAAAATTATCGTAGATAATTTGGTATTTATATAAATAATATGTATCTTTGTATCACGAAAAGTGAAAGAATCTAAATAATTTCACTTTTCGTGATATTATTGTTCTTTGAAAATATGGGGATGCTTGGTATTGATTGGTATTAATGAGGTACATAGGCACGTAGTCGGATGTCATCTACGACTTAAATACATGATGGTAAAAAACAATAGGCAACGTATATCGTAGCATGGAAGTAGCTGGTTTACTAGCAACTTCTGAAGTAGCTGTAGCTTAAGAAGTATACACTACAAGGGGTCGAACTTACCTATCAACAGAAGTTCCAGTGTTAGATACAACCCGAAAATGTATCGGAGCCTCGTTCAGAATTCTGCTTCATTTTAAGTGAACTCGACACAGTTATTGATAACAATGTCAAAATAGGAATCAAATATTTGTTGGTTGTGAATTAATCAAATAAACGTGTAGTCTATGTATTGCATAATATACAAGACAGCGGTTCGACTCCGCTCATCTCCACCTAACTAATTGAAGATCAGATAGTTACATTAAGTGACTCTCTTTTTTTGTTTATGTTATCACATATTATATTACATAATTTCCAAACCATTTCATCACTCATATTGTTTTTCATGTAATTTATTGATCTAGACACCCATACTATGTTACCCTTAACATATCCGATATTCGAATCAATACGATCAACAGAAGCCGAATAAATAGGATCATTAATTATTTTACTATGAGTAGATAATATTAGTTCAATTCCTGTAAATTTACATAATCCATTTTGTAAATCCCATTGAGCTTTTAAATCTTCAAGTGTAACATTAACTTCCAAACCTTTTTCCCCATGTCTACTGTTTATTACTTTCATATAATATTTAAATTTTGTAAATTCATCGCCCTGACGTTTAAATTGATTAGTTTTAAAACTCCAAGATTTATCTCCAAAATTTGATATATGTGATTTTCCGACACAACTTCTACTACAAAAGTTTGACCTTTTTAACTTTTCATTTCTATTAATTTCGGATAATGGTTTTTCGAATTCTTTTCCACAATTATCACAAATACATTTACCAAGTTTTCTATTATGATTTTTAATTTTTTCCATATTTCTTTTTACATAAATATAGTGGAATTAGGGAAAATCGAAATGGAGGTGATAAAAAAGTTGTGGAGATGGAATTTATTTATTGGGATAGGGACGCACGAACAAAGAGCCCTTTAGAGACTCTTTGCCGAGATTAGGAACATCCTCCTTTCGTTTACCCGTTTATCTTCAAATGGTGACCAAACCGATTTGAATCTGTTTATAAATATCCGTTAAATAAAGAAACCCTCGGATTTCAGAAGGTTTTTGATATTAATTTAAGAAGGTTTCTTACCCCAAACAAATTTAGTTCCGTAACGTCTTTTTGGATTTTTAATTTTATATAATCCCTGTGTTGCAAAATATTTGTTTAGATTATTTAAATCGTTGTCAGGTAGATTACTTACTTTTAATTTAACCCTATTAGTTTCCTTTCCATCAAGCTTTGCATAATATTTTTCATATGTTTGTCTTGGTGATTCAGTTGAATCTCCCGGAGTATCATTTTCTTGTGCTTGGAAAGGTTTAGTTTTCTTTGCGTCCATTTCACAAATTTTAGCAACATCGGCATCTGTAAATCCTGTACTGAATCCCATTGCCGATAATTTGTCATGTAATGCGTAATCGTAAAATCCACTTCCATTAGGATATCTAGGTGTTGCTAAATCCAAACATAATTGTACTTGTGAAATTGCTTTTGTGTTAATACAACCCGGAGTATATGTTCCTTGACATGGGTGATAATTTAATTTTGGTCTTTCAGGATTTTGCGATTGTTGTACTTGTTGTTGTGGTTCTTCCTTTGGTTGTACTTGTGGTTGTTCTTGTTGTGCGGGTTGCGTTTGTTGTGCCGCTTGTGGTTTAGATTGTTCGGCGGATTTAGCCGCTTCAATACATGCTTGCGTTCCTGCCGCCCATTTTAAATCACAAGCATATTCTGAATAAAAATCCTCAAGTGGAAATTCTGCCATATTAACAATCACTTCATTATCAATTGTAAAAGTGCCAGTTAATCCATCATAAAATTTTTCAAATACATTTTGATTACTAAAATATGAGTTAAAAAAGTCTTTAAAAAGAACACCTTGTTCTAAAAATAAATGATCGGAGTTCCAAAAATGTTCACCCCCCTTAATCATCGTTTTCTTTAATCCATAAAACAATTTAATTCTATTTTGTTGTTGTCCCGTTGTTGCCATATTTAAAATTATTTAAATCTATCAATTGCGCCTCTTGATGGTTTTTGAACTTGACCAGTTGTATCAATCTGTCCACCACTTAAATCTTCCGTTCCACCCGGTAAATACTTATCCAAAAATCCTGAATTATCTGGTTGGGTAGATTGATTAAAAAAATCACCAACTTTAGTCCAAACATAATAAATACCATATATACCTGCGGCATAAAATACGTATTTTATTTTATTACCTGAACTTATTCTTGATGAACCGACTCTTCTAGCACCGTCACGATAATATGTTGCTTTAGCAATCTCAGAATCAATTTTAGCCGTTCCAAGTTTGGTAGCCGCACTTGATTGTTTTAAATTTGACATTTTCAAAACAATATCATCAAGAACTTTTGCAACTTCTTCATATGTATTAGCGTTAGCCATATTTTTGGTTGCGATTGTCATTTCATTTTTCATTTCCTTACCATATCTTGTCATGAAACTATACCATTTCTTAGGTTCAATATCGCTAAAATGTAATCGTATTTTTCCATTAATTAAATTGGTAATTTCTTTTTCGGTAACACCTGCTACCTGTACAGCAACTTGTCCTGCCGTTGTCGCTGCGGTTGTTTGTCCTGCGGTTGTAGCTGTTGTACCTGCACCCTTCTTAGCTACCCAAGAAGCTTTAACATCTTTCAAAAATGCAGGATCGATATCAAGTGTTGAAGCAAGTTCCTTTCCAGCATTTATTGATTCTTGGGGAACAGACAGGTTATATTTTTTTAATATATTATCAACAGTTGCAAACTCTGTTTCCATTAATTTATCAGTAATTTGTCTTCTAAATCCCGCCATTTGAGGTAATTTAAAAGCCATTGACAATTCTTTTGGTGTAATAGTTGTAAGGTCTTTTTTAAGAATATTCCTTAATTCTGTAAAAAAGTTATGTTCGAAAGTTTGTCCTAATGCCGGTAAAGTTTTCGATAAAAAACGAGAAAAAGCGGCTTGTTCATCCAATTGTTTTTGTTGAACATCCATCATTTCCTGTATTCTACTAATTTGTTCTAATAAATCTTTTTTCTTCATTTCCATATATTTTAATTAAGGGCAAAATCCTCATCTGAATATCCAGCATTTGGGTTATATTTTATTGCTTTAGCCATTGCCTGACTACTTGGTTGTTCTTGTGAATTCCCACCTGATAATTTATTTACACCAGCTTCTAATCCTTTAGAAACACCTAAAACCCCAACACCCATTGCAGTTGCTTTTGCTCCTTCTTTAGATAATAATTTGTGTAAAAACGTCTGTAATCCAGTAAGAATTTTATCAACACCGCCTAGAATAACTGACATAACTCCTTTTGATTCAGTTCCCATTTTACCAACCAATAAGTTTGCCGTTTTCTTTAATGAACTATTCAATGTTGGTATTTTTCTTGATAATTCCCCAAGATATTTTACCATATTTTTAGATAGTCCTTTAATTCCGTATTTTGCAACTGAAGTTGACATCTTTTTAAATGGTAAAGCTACCGCTCCTGTAAATAACGCCCCCAATAAGTCGCAAACTAAAAAGAAGTAAGGCATATCCTTTCTTGTGGGGTCTTTAGGGTCATATTCTCCTGTTATAATTTCATAAACATCCAATAACGCAACTACTAACCATACAATTGCGTTTGTTTTAACAGCTAAAATAGACACTACCACATCAACCACTATTCCAACACCAGTATATAATCCACGTCTAACCCATTGTAAAAACGGAATTACACCTTGTTTGAACAGATAAGCTGACCAATCCATTGCTGCAGTTTCAAGAGACTTTAATGCCTCGCCTGACTTTGCTTTTATTTCGTCCCAAAGTCCTTCATTAATTTCTTCTTTATTATTAAGAATACTTCTAACTATTTCTTTTTTCCAAACAAAACCATCAATAGATTCAATGATTAATCCTTGCTTAGTTAAATTTTCTTTAATGATTTCATTGAAGATATGTGTATTATCCCAAATAGAACCAATAGTTTTACCGTTACCTCCTTCAACAAATACTTGATCCATAATGATAAGATATTTGTTATTTTCGGTTAATACAAAATCAAATACATAATCAGATTTCTCTATTCCATAAAGATTTCTAATTTGTTTAATTTCTGACTCGGTAATATTTAGTTTCTTTGTGTACATGTTATTTTAATTGATTTGCTTTCCCTCTTGTCAATGTTGAGCCAACAACATCTGACCATTTAGTGACACCTATTTGATTTGCCGGACCTCGTTCAACTCCACTTTCCCATTTACCAACTTCCGGATATCCTTCAGCTCCAGATTGTGTGTCTGAAGTTCCTGATTCTGGTTCAGGTTCAACGGGCTCACTTTCTGATTGTTCTTCAATTTCATTTTCAATATCAGAAAGAATATGTTTCATTTGTTCTTCGGTAACTTGTATTTTCATAATATATAAATATAAACATTAGTCGTCATATATTGAATCATTTATTTTTGCAAATTTTTTTATTAATTGTCCGGCGACAGCATTACTTTCATCCTCAATTTCACCTCCAATATCTGGCGGCTTAATTTTCAACCTACCTTGCTCATATTGTTTATGGTGATTTAATTCATGTCCCAAACTTCTCATTATATCAACCAATGCCCTACCTTTACCATATATTTTAATAACTTTTTCAGGTAAATTGTAGTTGTAATTAGCGGTTGTTTTAATTTCGTTTCTATTGTATTGGATACGGATTTCAGGCATTTTTTTTATACCTAATTCTTCCTTAACGAATTTGACAAACTCGTTTAATTTATTTTTATTTTCATCAGTTAATGTCATACATATAAATATTATAAAAGTAATTGTTCTGGCGGTTCATTATCTTTTAAATACTCATTTAATACATCTCTTACAAAAGATTTATCAATGTCAGATAAGTCACTATCATCGATAATATCTGGAGAGTAATAAATTATGTCTTCAATCTCCATTTCTAATGATCTATAAAAGTCGTCCCCATCTTCATTTAGAGAAAAATCAATTGATAAAAATCGATTGATATCATCATAATAATAATTTATTAGTTTCATATTCAATAATTATAAGAAAAAATTCCAAAAATCTGAATGTTTGTAATATATTTATAGTTATATATTTATAATTATATCAAAGAGATGAACATAAATTTTATTTTACAATCTATGTTAATTCTTAAACAAGAGAATTATAATGACGATGAACTTAGAATGATTTACGATTATTTATTATTTCTTGACTATGAAATTTTATTTTCGTATTTTATGAATAACACTATTCATGGTTATGATAACGATTTATGTGTATATATCGAAGTAATTGGGGAAACTATAAAAAAGTTTGAATTAACGGAAGAATATGAAAAGTGTTGTAAATTAAAGTTGAAAAGGGAAGAAGCCATTAAAATAATAAACGATTATAAAATAAATTAGATTATGTCAGTATTTGGAATGTCAGAAGAAGAAAAGTCAAAAATACGTGAGCAGCATGACAAAGCCACTAAAGAATTTTTTGACAAAATGAAGGAAACTAAAAAGGGTTTACAAGGACTAAAACCTATCGAAAAGAAAGAAGAAGAAAAGAAAAAGTAAAAAAACCTCCTTAATTGGAGGTTTCTTGTTTAATTTTCTCTTCTCTCGTTACCAGGATAAAAATCAAATCTATGATGATTAATTGGTGACATTAGTAAAACGGCACTATTAATATTTCTTTTCATTTGTTCTTGAAATACGTGGCTCATCCAAGTTTGTTCATAAGGTCTTCCCCATTTTGTATCAATAAACACTTTTTTATTACCTTGTCTTGTGAACCACAATGGCCAATTGTCATAATGTACATTTCCCTCTATATAAGTTATATCATTTGATCTTTTAATGTATTTAAATAATGTTTTTGGCGCATTAGGATCGGTGCCTCTAATTGGTAAATTCTTTTTATCAGGAAAAAATTCTTCTCTAACTGATTGTGGAATATTATACCAAGCCCATTGTACTGAATTATCGCCAAAAAATTCACTAAATGATAATTTTAAATAATCATATTGCTCATTATGAATAATGTTTAACGTTCTTTTGAACAAATTATTAATATATCTAGGAAACCCCATACCACATAAATCCCCTGATTTTGTATATAAATTCATATCATCCTCAAAGAAAATATAATAATCAGAATCAGATTCATCAAAATGTTCAGCAACTAATTGTCTTCCGCCACATATTCCAATATTATCTTTCTTTATTTCCTCGAAATTATATTTTTCACATAATTTACGATATTCGTCATCTGTTGTTCTGTCAGTTGAATTATTTAAAAGAATTTTTCTGGGAACATCTATGAAATCTCTATCTGCCTGTTCAAATGATTCTAAAAGTTTTTCAAATTGTATAGGTGAGTTATATGTAATTACATATAATGACGTTTTAATGGCACTAAAAGGTTTCTTTCCTTGTACATTTAACTTAATTTCTTCTTTAATTTTCGATAAATTTTCAAAGAATGGCCAAACTAAACCATTTCCATCAACTTCAAATCGATGAATTAAATTAGGATAACGATGACACATAATTGTAAATAGACACTCATCAGCGCCCATATATCCATCCTTTAAAGTCTTTTCAAGGATATTATAATACAATGCGTTAACTTCATTTAAAATAGTCTTTTTACCCCCAAAAAAACCACCTCTTGCAACATAATCTACAAAGTCAACGCCACAATATTGAGACATTTTTTTCCTCTCAAACCCATGTATTTCATCATTCGATGTATAAGGATAGGTAATATGAATAAACTTATCATATAATTCTGTATAATAAACAAGATTATCTAAAACTTTTTCATTTGTAAAATAACTAGTTGGAACTGTTGAAGTTAATCCACCGTCAATCCAATAAAAATATTCTGTATTAAATGGATTGTAAATTGATGTGTCATTTAACAAAAACATTTTAGACATCATCATTGGATTATAAAATTCTAATTCCGCTTGAGGTGATTCTGGTAGCCATCCAGCAAAATTTCTCCAATTTTCATTGGTTCTTATTTTTTGTACTTCATCATAAAAATTGAACCATGTTTTAAAATCGATAATTTCTTTATTATAAATGACAGTATTTTCTTTTTTTCGTATTTTCCATACTTCATCTTCCAAATCTCTTGGAATCCATATCGCCATATTAACATCTGTCTGTAAAAGATCAAAAAATCTGTCTTTATATTGCTGAAAATCCCGTTTACCCCAACCTTTCATGTTTCCTCTGCCCATATCCCATAAGCCTGTAACCATTGTTAGGTTTTTGTTATTAATGTTTGTCATATTTTTTATCTTTGGAGGATGAATGTAAAAATCACCTCTCACATTTAAATTTATATTATTATCATAACCATTAATTTTACAAAAATCATTTAAAATTTTATTAGACTCGTCATAAGTATAATTAGCCCACCAATTACACTCAAAAGTTATTAATGGTTTATTTATCAACTCCCTAACTGTTTCTGTAAATCCTTTTAGAACTAATAAATCTTCGGTTTCGGTATCAATTTTTATTAGATCAATTTTATCTAAATTATATTTTTTTCTAATTAAGTCAAATGAAGTAGTTTCAGAAATGCCGTTTTCGTTACAATTAATTGAAGTTAATCCTAAATTGTAACCCTTATTATTTTCATCATAATGTTCAAGTTCATATTGAAGTGCAACATCATTTAGATTAAACTTCTTAATACAATCAGATAACGCTAAGTTTTCAACAATAATTTTATCATTATTTTCATATTTTTTCTTAATATATTCAAATAATAATGGTTGTGGTTCAAACAAAATTGCTTTATCAATATCAAGTTTCTCACAAAGCATATCAAATAAAGTTCCGCTATTTGCGCCAACATCTATTATCGTTAATTTTTTTTTATTTTCTAATAATCTCACTATTTCGAATACACTTCCTTGTGCATGTATTCTAGAAAGTTTATCCCATTTTTTTATACGTTCAGTATATTCATTCATATTAATTAAAGTTTAACTCAATCGATCCACCCTCATGAACCCCAATATTATAAATTCTATTAGGGTCAATATCTAATGAAAAGTCAATATATGCCACTTTTCTAAACCCTGGAACTGGGTCCTCAATACCCAAACTAATATGATTTAAATATAAATCAAATTTTTCATAATTATTTCTTGATAATAATTCATTAACTTTATCTGTAACATCAACTAATTGTCCCAGCGGGATATTTCCATATCCTTCATCAATTGCAAATCGTGACGTTCCATATAATGCTTTATGTAAAATTATCTTAGAATTTTTAAATTTTTCGGGATTTTTATACCAATCAGTAACTATTTCCCCAAGATAAGGATTATAAGTGAATTTATACCACTCAAAGTTTTTTTGTCCTGAAACATAATCGTTTAGCCAAGCTTCATATGCCCATCTACTCCAATAATCAACTTCTCTACATTTTTTAATATGTTTTGATTGTGACCACCAGAAATTTCCCCAATACCAACCACCGTTACAAGTAACACCTACATTATCATATTCATCTAATTTTTCCAATGATTCTTTCCATCTATCAATTAAAAAATACTCTAAACATTCTCTCCAAGCACTTACGTTTCGCACTTTTTCTTCATTTCTTTCTTTATTTTCCCATTCAGTCCAGTCGTTACTAACACCTTTTGTATGAAAATAAAAAATTTTAATGTCATCATATGTATTACCCAATTCTTTAACTTTTTTTATACCAGGATATTCTGCTCCGTTATTAACTTGAAAGTCAAATTGAATTTTATCATATTCCTTCACATGTTCTTTATATTCATCTTCTTTATGTTGGTTTAAATTTACGGTTGCCCACATAATGTCACAACTATCATATAATCCTGAATCTTTAAGACGTTTCAGTTGTTCCGTTACAATTGTTTTCCAATTCCCCGTTAAGAAGTTATGATATACAATTCCTATCATATTTATTTCTTTATTATTACACTAGCTATACTCCAATCTGGTCTCATTCTATGAACTTTAACTGATTGTATATTTTCATTTAAATATCTAATTTCATCTTCTGTCATATAATCAGATTTTATAATACTATTTTTTTCGAAATTCTCTAACATTGTTAATGTATCAATTTTATTAGGATCACCCCAACCGAATATAGCCTTTTCTGGCATATGAACTTCAATACTTGTATGTAAATCTTCAAGAATATATATTCCACCCGATTTTAATATTTTAAAAAGTTTTGCTAAAGTTTTTTGTTGATCATACATTTTATGTGAACCATCATCTAGAATAACATCTACGTTTGAATATAAAGAGGAAAAATCATCAAGTTCAGCTTCGCTCGATTGATTTAAATTAAGTAAGTTTATTCTATCACTACCAATATTATCGAAATAATTTTTAGGAATATCTAATGCAATATCCGCACCAACAATAGTTCCATTAATAAAATAATCCCTCCACATTTCAACAGAATTGCCATTTGCAACACCAATTTCAATAAAAGTTTTTAATGTTTCCCTTAATGGATATAACAAATCGCTATATAATAATTTTACATAATTATGCTCATAATTTTTATCGGTAGAATAAAAATCAGCAATTTCAGATAATTTGAACTTTATAGGTTTTTTTAAACCTAATAATGTATAATATGCGTTATCAATAGTTCTATTTTTTATATTACCATACGCAAATGCATGAAAAATAAAATTTTTATCTATTGGATTTTTAAAATAAATGTTGTTCAACACATTATCTCTTTGAATTTTAATATGTAAATCTATGTTTTCTGTTCGATCCATTAGAATACCAAAACATGTCTGATCATGCCATAACGCATTTTTATAAAAAATATATTCGGGCTCTTCACAAATATTCCACCATTGTTGTATGAAATTTTTGACCCAATCATTATTTTTCATAATAAAAACCCCAGCATTTAATTTACTGGGTCCATAATCTTGATTACAAATTATATCGAAAGTTTCATCTATGAACTCTTCTATTTTACGAGAGAAGTCGCAAACAATTGCGTCCGCGTCTAAAAATAAAATGTAATCCGGATTATACTTTTCTAAAACTTCAATAATTAATTTTGGCTTATACCATGTAAATGCTCTATCACCTACACCTTTAATTATTTTTTCCGTATTGGTTTCCACATGATAAATGTAACCATTGTTATTACAATATTTTTCATTAATTCCAAATGTATAGTCCCCATAACTTAAATTATCCGTCCAATACTGACACAACACAATTTTATTACCCATAACTTTTATTTATAATTATATTGTTCCTTCAATTTTATCACACCAACCTTTGTTAATAGAATATGGCCAAACAATCCATTTTGTAGGTTTTTCCGTAATATTAAATGTTCTCCAAACTTTAGAATATCCATCAATATCTTGTTTCATACGATTAATTTCATTAATGTCTGCATCTTGTCTATATATTGTTTCACCATTTTTATTTTCAAACGCAACTACCCAAAATTTATAATCATTCAATGGAACTTGATGTGGATAAATATCTATACAATGTTTGAATATACTCATAATTGAATTATCAAATTCTTCATCTGACATTATAAATTTTTGAGGTAAATTATTATCTAAAGTATATTGGGTTACACCTCGTTTTGAAAATGAAATACCTGCATATTTTTCATATTCCCTTAAAGTTCTTTCACTCCCAAGATCGTATTTACCAAAACTACTGTTTTTAATTTCCCCATCCATTCCAAATAGTTGTCTATTTCTTCTATGACAGAAATTGTTTTTTTCAACCCATTTTGGGTCATCATCCCATTGTTTAGTTCTACCACGTCTTGTATACTCATGCCATGCAACTACTTTATGCGTATGAAACAAATCATATCCATTTGTAAATGCTCTAACAGCAATTGAAATTTCTTCACCATGAAAATAATAATCAGGATCGTGGGGAACTTCTCTAACGAATTGTCCTAATGTGAAACAAAAATGCGCCGAATAAAATCTTGATGGTATAGGTTCTGTTAATTCAAGATAATTATCAATCGATGCAGGTAAGAAGAAAATTGCTCCTTCAGGAATAAATCTATCAAATATCATTTTCCAAGGTGTATTAATTCTAGCCCCAGGATCATTGGATGGATCATATGATGGAATATAACCAGTTAATAAAGGTTTTTTATACCCTTTTTTTTGTAATTGTTTAATCATACCGATACACTCTTCATCCCAATTTTCAACAAATCTATGATGTGAATCTAATTGTAATGTATATTCCTCATTGTCATAGTTTAATTGTAATAGATTTCTTGCCCAACAAGCTCCTCTTGAATCAAGGTAATCAATATCAATAATTTTAAATCGTGGATCGTCTTTAAATTCATCAAGATTATCCCAAGCATCATCTTTTGAATGTTGCCACGAAATAGAAAATACTAAATTTTCAGGATATTTTGCTTTGGAAATACAATCCCTTAATGTTGGTAGTAATTCGGGGTCACGATAGGACGCCAATTGTATAAATACAGTTTCATTTTTCATTTTTAAGATTTTATTTATTGTTTATTACTTTTTGATAAATTTTCATTCCACCACATAGGTTGTAAATTTGTATAATGACATAATTTGTAAATTTCATCTTCAGTTTTACCATTATCCAACGGTATTTTCTGTCAACTTTTTCATATTCGAGGTATCTATTTGTAGTTAAAATAAATATAGGCAATTTGAATAAAAAAATAAAGCTAAATGAAGGGATTTCCCGAATTTTTTAATTCGACTAACATATTTTCAATACTTGCACAGGTTTCAAGGAAAGATACCTCCTCTTTTATGGAAAGCTCAAACCATTCTAATTGAGTGTTAAAGTGGGAATAACGATTGTGTAAAACGGATTCAATTTTATACGCCATATTTGATTCATATAGATATAAAATTTCTATGGGATAAGGATTTCCAGTTTGTAACTCCGATAAACGTTTGTTTGGATTTTTTGATACACCGATCTTATAAACCCCTTCATTTAATGACTTAATTAAGTAAATTTTGTTCATGAACAAAATGTAAGGGTTTATAAGAAAAATGTAAAGAGTTTTATTCTATTCTAAAGGTATCACCTTCTTGATTGGTAATTTCTTTATCACGTTTCATACCTTCTTTAATATATGCACGGATTAATTTCGATACGGTTACTTTCTTATGGTTGGCAACCTTTTCAATTTCCTTATAATAAGCAGGAACTACCCTAAATGATAACATTTGGATTAGCTGTTTATGCTTTGGCATTTCACTACCAGCTTTATTATCTTTTTCTAGTTTTTTATATGCATCTGATGACATAGTATATATATTTCTTTATAAATATTTGGTTTTTACTGTTTTTTTCTTTATCTTTTGAAAAAAGGTAATATTATGGCAGAAGAAAAAAACACAGTATCCCCAGCCGTTAAGGAATGTGAGGATAGGTATCCTGAAACTACAAAGGAGTTCAAGAAAATTATGCGTGAACAATATGAGTTGTTTTGCGCTAAACAAAACAATTACGGGCCTGAAAATATATCCGTAGGGACAAAATTATCAACACCTGAAGAAATTACATTATCATTAACTGGAATTTGGTTCAGGCAGAATGATAAAATTAATCGTTTAAAACAACTTGTCCTTTTATCGAAAAAAGATTATGTAGGTGAAACAATTCAAGATACATATTCCGATTTGTCCGTTTACGGTATTATTGCACAAATTGTTAGTAGAGGAAAATGGGGTAAGTAATTTTTATTTACCATATCTATAAATATGGTATGTCTACACTTTGAATGATCTAGTGTCGGGCATACCATTTTATGTTGGTAAAGGTCAGAAATACCAAATGTATAATCATTTTTATGATATTAAAAAGGGTAAATTACTCATGGAAACTTTAGACTATATGAAAAATAAAAGACATTATTGATTGCGGAAAAAAGGATCTGGATGGAAAATAATAAAAATTGAATAATATTTATAAGAAAACGAATAGATATGAGCATCAATGTGAATCACCCTTCTTTTATTACTTTTTTAGATAACGTAACTAAAACAATTTTTTCTGAAATTGACATTAAGAATTATTTTAATATTCCCCTTGAAAATAGAATTAAAATTCAAAAAGCAACACTCATTATTATGATAAAAAGTCTGAAAACAAGGGCATTAATCAATGATACCGAAATAAAGGCTTTTGTTATAGTCCTTCAAAAGAAAAACGAAGAGTCCGAAAATTACGAATTTTCGGCAATTCTTAAAGATATTATAATTAATTTTGATGAAATTAATCAATTACCAGATAAAAAAAATCTATCATCTGTTAAGGTGAATACGTAATTTTATTATATTTATTTGGTATGGATATAGCAACTATTTATACTGTTTTAGTTACGCTCTTAACCGTACTAGGTTCGGCGAGCGCGTGGAGATATTACGAAAAAAGAGCACTTAACAGAGAACGTACTGAGAATTTTTTAAAAGATGATTGTAGAGAGCGCATCATAAAAATGGAAATTTTACTTGAGAGAAGCTCAAATGAAAAAGAAGAAATGAGATCTGAAATTTTAAGACTAACATCAATGGTATCTGAACTTAAAGTTAGGGTTGAATTTCTTGAAAGAGAAAATAAAGAATTACGTCAAGAAAAATAATTATGAAAACCATTATCTTAACTGAGGAACAAGTCAAAAAATTACTAAATAATGTAATTTCGGAAGAAAATAAAGAAAAATCACTTAAAACAAAACAGGTAAAAAAATAATTAAAGAGTTATTTTGGCTATCTGATCGAAAATTGATATTATTTCATTTATGCTCAACACATTATAACATTCTGAGTAACCAGAAAAATGTTCTAAAATGGGCCGATATTTGTTTATCGTCCCTTTTTTGTTTAACGCGTCTTTTATCTGTTTTTCATACTTTTCAGCGTACGGTGTATCAACCTTTCTTAATATTTTTTCTATTTCATACCCCTCATATCCATATTCCTTAGAAAAACGTCGTGAAATATACTTTTTTGATGTAATTCCGACCTTTACAAAGGTATTTCCTGTACTTTCCTCTTTCATCAGTATCAAATATAATGATTTTGGAAGTTTTTTTAGAATTTTTACTTTCCTTTTTTTACTTTTATCTAACTTTTTAGTGATATAGGACTTAGCATCTTCCAATTCGTCAAATTCTTTAACTTCCCTGTTAGTATTAACTACTATTTTATTTAATCCTTTCAATTTTATAGTTTTACCACTATCAATAACATATTTTTTTGTTACCTGATTCAAATATATTGAATAATAACCCATCTTTAATAATAACTTTTGAGACATAATATATAATTACTTTATCATAAACAATCAAAGACTTAAAAAATATTTTATTTTGTAGGATTAATCCTAACTGTGTGGTTTATGACACCGCTTACATCTGTAACCGATAAATCGGTATCAGATTTACATTTATATTTTCTTATTATATTACACGCACCGTTAACATCAGCATTTATAATATAACCATTTCCGGTTTCATATGTTCCCTGATTAATTCTTTTACCTAAATATTCTTTATGTTGGAATATAACTTCTAAATCTAATGATGAACATTTGCTGGTATAACTTTCTTTTTGTAATATATAATTAATACCAAAATACTTACATTTTGATTCTAATTTTCTTTTTTGATTGTTTTTAATATTTATATATTAAAATACAGTTTTATGAAAATTGAAGAAATATTTGAAAAAATATTAGATGAACAAGTTGAAAATAAAAAACTTTTTAATTCTTTAATGAATAAATGGAAAATAGATAATCCGGATATAACTGAAGAATTAGGCTTAAAATTATTTGAAAGATTTCAACAAATTAAAAACGGTTTAAATCCAAAATTACCACAAGTATCTTCGTTTTTGAATCGTTTTGACGGACAATTTGGATATGAACTATTTAATACCGATAATCTAAAGGATATTACCAAATATTCTTATAAACAAATTAAGTCATTAATCGATGAGTACACACCTCTAGAAGAACTAGAGCATGTTGAAGACCAAACTGTATTCGATCCCAAAGATACTAAACCAACAGAAGAAAAAATCATCGCGTCAAAAGACTTATGGTTCGGTACAAGAGATTGTATCATCAATGTTGACGGATTACGTGTTTACGATATTAAAAATCAAGCAGACTCCGTTAAATTTGGATACTTTGTGGAGGCAATGAACAAATTATACAGAGGCGCCAATGCTCCTTGGTGTGTAACATGGAGAAAAGACCAAAGTAGAACAAATATGTGGGGTACATATCGTGGGAACGGTTACCAAAGAAGTTTCTATTTTGTTATTGATGAAAGTAAAAGCCCTGAAATTGAAGATGACAACGATATTAATAGATATTTCCTATCAGCGCTACAATTTTCGCCAACAAGTGCTTCGAAATTTGTGTTAACTTCTATTAAAAATGATGGTGATAACAGTAAAACATGGAATGAAATCGTTGAAATTTATCCTAAATTAAGGGATTTTAAGGATTTAATAAGAAATAAACCATATTCTGAAGATGAATTAAAAGAACATAGTATTATTGGTAGAATTACTGAAGCTCCAGGACAATTTGAATTTAGAAGACAGGAAAAAAACCTTAAAAAATCATACATTAATAATGGTGGCGTATTGACGAATCCTTTGTCATGGGTCGCCATGGATGGTGAATTAAAAGCTATTTATATTAACGCAACCAATGCAAATAATGCAGTGTCAAGATTTGGTAATTATCAATTCTTAAATGAAGTTAGAAAGGTTGGAAATGACTGGACATTACTTAATAATAGGCTAAAAAATGTTGGAGTAGAAAATGGTGTAGGTTCAATATTTGCTCACTTGATTAAAAATGATTATAAACCTGGTCGTATCAGTCTTAGTAACCCTAATATCGTAATTTATATCAGTAAAACTGATGGAAAATATGGTATTTTTAACTTAGAACGTGGAGATTGGTATAAAAATGGTTCAACCGTATATGAGCCGATCTATTCTAAAATAAAATCACAAGGAATCCTTGATCAAAACAATAAACCTTATTTACTTGAAATTTTTGGCATCGGAAATACTGAAGATAATAAATCATTTTATAGTGTTTTTCCTGTTGATGGTATTTCAGCTAAATCATATTTGTTATCACACGACGGATTTTTAAAGTTAACCGAAAAAATGAGTGAAGTACAAAATAGAGGTAAAACCGCACAACAAATGAAGGACTTCCAACCAGATTCAGACATAGATATAAAAGAAATAAAGGGGGTTAAATAACCCCTTTTTAATCTAATAAATTGTTGAATTTTTCAAAATATGAATAACGATCATCTAAACCGAGTATACCACCATTGATACGTTTAGTTATTTTTGTTACAACTTCAAATGTGTCACCTCTATCGGCAATTTCATTTAATCCATTTGTTTTCCAAAACCAAGCGGCTGACAATAATGGGTATCTCGTAGCAACAAATTCAGGTCTTTCGACTAAATCTACATTTAATAATTTTCCTAAAGTTTCGTAATTATGTCTACCAGTCAATTGAATGTAACCCCTACCACGATATTTCCAACCTTCTTTACTTTCCTCATCACCGTTGCCCATTCGATTAGCATAGACTCTCGATGCTATTCTTTCAGGTTGTCTTTCATATTCTAGCGCGTCGTCCTTATCAAAATATTTTCCAAATACGCTTAAAAGTCCTTTAGCCGAATAATTCAAGTTTTCCTCAGTTAATTTAAAAAACCCCGACTCATGGGCACATTGCGACATAAAATGTGACATTCTTAATGAAGTATTTACTTCAAATAGTGTTATTACTGTGTTTATTTGCCCAAAAACAACATCTGGAACTTTCCCTCTTAATTTTTCAATGTTTAAGCTCATATCCTTTTTAATATAAATATCATTGACTTTATTACAAATTATATGTATATTTATTCTTGAACCTTGTGGTTTAATTTTTAGTGTCCTTGAGACATTCGAGTTGGAGAAAGACCAACAAATAAAAATTAAAATAACAAATAAATAAGGAAAGTATGAAAAATTATGCAACGGGTAACTCTAACCCAGAAGCTTACATTACTAAAGGTAAGCAAAGAGTAAAACAATTCAATGGACTCGTCTATCTAAATGACGGGGATAACTTCGAAGTTGAAATCTTCAACCCTACCACAAATCACATCTTAGCTCAAGTTAGTATGAACGGAAAATCAATTTCCCGTGCAGGACTCGTTTTAAGACCCGGTGAACGAGTTTTTCTTGAAAGATATATCGACACTAATAACAAGTTTGTTTATTCAACCTACGAGGTAAATGGGGGTAATATAGAAGTACAAAAAGCAATAGCGTTTAACGGTATCGTGAAAGTGGAATTCTTTAATGAACAACAACCAATTTATAACTGGGGGACAACTGTAACTTATGTTAACCCCCCAACTTTAACAATTTGGCCTCCTTTAACTAATCCTACCGTGTATTATAACTGTAATTCAAATCAGGTTTTAGGTAGTAATAAAACATCGGTTACTTTAGATACTATGAGTATTATGGATATGAGTCAGGCAAGTATGGAACTACCTAAATCATTTCCACCTGAACAAACATCTAGAAAAATTGAAACTGGTACAGTTGAAAAGGGTGATTCTTCAAAACAATCATTTAAAACTAGTAGTAGAAACTTCCAATACTCTTCATTTTACAATGTTGAATGGAAAATCCTACCAAAATCACAACAACCAATCACTTCTAAAGATTTACAACAATATTGTACGGAATGTGGAACGAAAATAATTAAATCTACTTTCAAATTCTGTTCTAATTGTGGTAATAAATTAGGATAATAACCTTTATAGGTTATAATACCGATAAATTACCTTTATAGGTTATAATACCGATAAATTACAAGGTTCAAAGAGGAAGAAATTTCTCTTTTTTATTTATATTTATATGTTATTACAAATTCATATGAAATTAATTGATTGTCTTAACGAAAATATAATTATTCCACCAAATATTCCTGATAGTTTAAATTTTTGGCACGGTGGTAATCTTGACAACTATAATGATATTATTGCTCAAAAAAATGGAAGATATGAATATGGCCCTGGTTTATATCTGACAACACATTACAATACCGCTTTGAAATATTCTAAAGGAAGTCGTAAATTATACTTAGTAACAGTTAAAAACGGTGTCGATATTAATACCGTCAGTCTTGATATTAATATTGTTATGGAGTTTATCAAAACATATATTACAAAATCAAAAAGAAAAGAAGTTATCGAACGCATTTCCAAATTTACTAATAATAGACAAATAAAAGCGTATATTTTTAACAATATAATATTGAATAATAATGTAATAAAACCATCATATACACAACATCTAAGACAATTCCTGGTAGATAACAATATTGACTATGATATCGTCAATAATCCTTATGGATGGGGTGAAAAAATGATGGTTTTATATAACATGAAGAAGATAGTAAACTATATTGTCATTAAACCAAATGACAAAATAGAAAATTACGATTTATCTATTCAATAAAATAAAGTCATTTTTTTCGTAAGATGGATACTTCAAATCAATCGTTTTAATTGTGTCGATATTCTTGAAATGAAATTTACCGTCTAAATCCGTATAAGTGGTGTCTTGTTTATTGATAATAACCATTACCCCAGCTAATTCTTCTGACGTATTCTTATCAATAATTTTTCCATTAATTCCTCCTGTACTTAATGTGTAATAAACTAAAAATGATAATAAAAGTGACTTCATATGTTTTATTTATAATTACACAAATATACACATATGGTGTTACATATCGGTTACAGTTCGGCTACTTTATTGCAAAAAAAAACCTTATCCAAGGGGGGGTTTACATTTACAAATCTGTTTACATTCTTCTAATAATTTCCGTGAGTTATAAACACATATTTTTAAAAAAGATCGATTCAACACACCATCGAATTTTTTTCGAAGACATCTGTTTTCTTCAGTACTAATAGTTGGGTCTTTAGATACGGCTTCATCGAATATATCTAACATTCCCTTTAAATACGAATACGAACAAACTGTTAACGTAGGAGTTTTTATAATGCTCATTTATTGTACGATTTACTGTAATTATAAATACAACAGAAAAGCTTTATTAATCAACAAACTCCCATTTATTTGTGTCAAAATCGTAATCAATAGTAAAAGGTTTATAACTGTAACGATATTGTTCATTTAATACAGAAGCATTAACGAAAAGTGTACCATTTTGTTCGAATATGTTACGTCCACTATGTATATGACCGAAAATATGTATCTTAGGTTTAACAATCTTTAACCTTTCAGTTAGTAATTCACACCCTAAATGATCATATCTATGTTCAACAACATCATTAAAACCATAAGGAGGCCCGTGAGTTATTAAAATATCGGTGTCTTCTGGAATCATATCCCACTTTGCTTTCAATTCTTCACCTTCTCTTGGTAAATTAAACGCCCAATCACAGAACCAAGGTTGCCAAGGACTCCCCCATATCTTAACACCATTAATGGTTACAGAATTATCCTGTAAATATGTGATTTTTTCATAGAAATCAATAATTTCACGAGCTTTAACTGGATCCTTTTGAAACCCAAAATCGTGATTCCCACTAATGAAAACCTTATTTTCATATGAACTTAATTTATTGTACCAAGCACAAAATTCCCTTATCTCATGTTGATATCCCATACTACTGATGTCACCGCCATGTAATATTAAATCGCCACCTGGTAAATCTTCATTTAACTTCTTATGCTGATTGTGACTGTCTGAAATGAATGTAATTCTCATATCTATTCTATTTTACGTGTTAAAACGCAAAGATATGAATTTTTTTTTGAAATAACAAAATTATCGGCTGATATAATCTGAATTACTGATGATATCCTTCAACGCATCCAATAAATTATCGAAACTTGACATTAAAGAATCTATTTCATCTACTGAACGTGAGAATTCAGTTACATTTTGTGGATATTCACCAACCTCAAATGTGTCTATAATTTGATAATATCTATCGTATTTAGTGTTGATAATAGTTTTAAACTCTTCTAACCTATTAAGCTTAACTTTAGTTTCTTCCATATTGTCAATACAATCTTTTATCGTCAAATTTACCACAAAATTATACGTTGAATCATATAACTTTTTAAACTTAACAACGTAATCCCTTGCTTCGGCAAGAAATTGATCCATTTTTTCAGGGGTGTATCCAATTGTTTGTTCGTTTAAAATATCAATTAATTTCATCTAACTTCCCCTTTATCATGGTGATTTATAACATCTTGCATTGTTTTAGGTAAAGTTTTTTTAATAAAAAATCTAACAAATAATTTTGTCGATTCTTCATTTGAAGGTATTTCAGCGTTAAATTTAACTGATTTTTTATATCCGTTGTTGCTTAATATTCTAAATTCTCTAGTATTATTGTAAAATGGATATATTTTAACGATTGTTTCACCATCCGATAATATAATGAAATTACTTTCAGTCGGATCATAATCATCCTCAACATCACCGAAGTCAATATCATTAACTTCAGCATGAAAATCCCTTCCGTTAAAATTAAGATTTATATCCGTCGGAAAATTATCAATGAAATTCAATGAAGCAAATCTAATTTCATTCTCCTCATTGTTTATAATCTTATCCTGAACCACTTCAGGCTCAGGCATTTTTACCTTTTCACCAGATAATTGCCTTAGTTTTATTTTATCTTCAGGACTTAACGATTCAATTCCATCTGAATTTATTTTGTCCAATATATGATTCAATATATCGTTATCTGAAATTTCCGATAAGATATTAATTATTTGTGATTCAGTTAATTTAATTTTCATATTTTTATTTATTGAATTTAAATAATATTGACGTTTTTTCTCTTTATCGTCTTGTTTATTAATATCACTATCTTTAATAGGATCATTTTTGATTTGTTTAATTGATGCCGACATAATATCATTATAAGTCTTTGCATTTTTTATCTTTTCCTGAAAACTGTCCAATGTATGAATAACCACTAATCTGTTTTTATCATTATAATCACTTAACCTTTTTAAAAGATATGAATCGTTATCATATTTTGATAAAAATATAGTTTGAATAGTATTTTTATAAATTATCATAACTAAAAATTTTCCAATTGATCCCTTACCTTTTATTTTTGAATCCATAACTGATAAGGTACGTGATGACGATAAGTTAAATCTATTTCTATTTACTTTTCTATCTTCTTCCGTAAAACCAACAAATGTTATGTTATTCTCATTAAATTTAAATTCATGTACAATTATAGCAGCACTTACATCAATAGGAACATTATCTATCTTTTCAACAAAATTAATATTATCATTAATTATATCCCTTTCTCTATCCCTAATGTAATATTTTGCAACAACATTATTTATATCATCATTTATTATTACATTATATTCATCAATATTATTAAACCTTTCATCATAACGTTCTTCATAATGACTTGTGCCAACCAATTCATTTATAAGATGTATTTGTGACTCTGATAACTTTATTTTCATAACCATAAATATTCAATTGCCATAAAATATTCATAGATGATTTCAAGTCTTCTTCCTAAAACTTAAAGTTTATTATTCCATCTTTATAATTTTTTTAGATTTTATTTTGTTATTTCAAAAACTATTCTTATATTTGTACCGATGAAAGTAACAACACCCAATTCAAACGACATCTTAATAGGATACCTGTGGAGTTACACATCCGAAATCAAGGGAAGTCGCGTAACCCGTTTTATGGTGAAAGCGAAAAACCATTTTTGTTCTTTAAAATATAAACTACTTGCTGAATTCAAACAGGTATGAGTGTTGTAAAATAAACAGCCACGAAATCTTTTCGATGTACTGGTAAATACTAGTTAGCTAAGTAACGTTGTTTGTGGTCAGATAGAAGTAATGGTGGAGGTGATTTAATCCGTCAGGGTTTTATCTCATGAGGAAACCAATGAAAATATTTCACTTAGAAATGGACAAGTAGTTTTTTAAAATATATTCCCCTGCTAGTAGGAATGGTGATGTGTAATCAGGTAGACATCCCCCGAAACCCGTGAGGCTATGAGTGGCAAAACAATTGTCAGACACGGATACAATCGTGACAGCTTGGAAAGACAGCACATATAGTCAGATGGCGGAAAGTTAGACGCTTGTGGACGCACAGATACACTACGGAAACAAGATGATTGTGACAGGTCAATCGTCAGGTGTAATGAAGAATCAAAACTTCTCTGACTATTTTCGATTAAGTGGCGGAAGGGTAGACGCAGGTGGTATTCGCATTTCAGCCTAAAGCTGATGTAAGTCCAAAAGATACCATACAGGTTCGAGTCCTGTCTTAATCACTAATAAAAATTAATATTATGAGCTTAACAACAGACCCAAATGACCCAAGATTGTGCCGTGGCGTCGATGACGAACCTGGTCCACAATGCGAAACCTATCTCGTCCTTTCTGAAGAAGAAAGAGCTAAAGGTTTTGTCCGTCCCGTTAGAAATTCCTATGTTCACGTAGGTAAATCACATTCACACTACAAAGGAATTCATCGAATGTTAACTGAAGAAGAACAAAAGGAAAATCCGGATAAAAAATACGTGGCAGTTATGACTGTGTTGACAAGAGAAGATGGAAGTTTTCTAGGCGGAACTTATGTTACACAGGAAGAATTAACCGCATACCAATTTGATAAACGAACTGGCGGTTGTAACACTTCAACAAGAATGGGACAAGCTTTGTCAGAAACTTATGCAAGAAACCCAAGTTTCTATGGAGCAACGTATTGTGTACATTGTCAAAAACATTTACCCGTATCGGAATTCGTGTGGGAAGGTACTAACATTACAGTAGGAGATTAATTATGGAAAAAAGAATGTATTTTTTTGTCCCGTACCAATTAACGGGAATTCAACAAGGTATCCAATGCGGCCACGCAGCCCTAGAATACGCAAACAGATTTCACGACTCGGAATTGTTCCAAGATTTCGTGAACAACTGGAAAACATGGATTGTACTGAACGGTGGTACTACCAATGTCGGTTACCAAGGTCTAAATAAAGGATCGTTAAACCAAATCTACGACTCTATCTTATTCTATAACGTGGAAGCACGTCTAGACGATAAAATTGACGTGGAAAAATTCTTCGAACCTGATTTAAACGACGCAATGACCGCCATTTGCTTCATCTGTGACGAACAAGTTTTCAATAAAGATTTGTATCCCGATTTTATCGATTTCGTCATGAACATTAAAATGTATCCTGAAGCTAGAAAAACTATTTCTAAAGAAAAAGAAAAAGGTCTGAAATCTTTAACTAATTCCGACTATAAAAGAATATTCCCTGAATATTATGAAGAATGGTTAGAACTAATCGGTGGACCAAAAACTGCCTTCCTGAAAGAACTTACTAACGGTAAAAAACTAGCGTAATGAAAAAGTTCTTTACCAAATATATTAAATCTGTTAACTGGAGCGTCACCCTATTCTTCTATTAGTTTATTATAAAACAATACTAGATGAAAGAATTAACAAAAGGTAAATTAGTTGCAATCATTTTGTCCGTAATATTCATTTCGAACACAATAGTTTTCTACATACTAAAAGGAAATCCATACAGCGTCAGATATGATGACGCTGATGGATGGACTACTTTTACTGGCCTTTCAATTGGTTGGGTCTTTATGATGCTCGCTGGCGGTCTTATATTTTATATCTTCGATAAATGGGGGGAAAAATTATGAAACTACCACTTAATAACTGGAAATACAAAAGAGCGTTCTCGAACGGTCTATGGATGAAAAAGGGAATCATGTTCCCTTGGAAAGAACGCAAGTATATTATGTTCGGAATTTTTGGATTTATAACAAAATTTGAATATGGAAAAAAATACTGAAGAAAAAAAGGATACTATGTCCGTAGTTTCTACTATGATGGAAACTAAAATGAGCGAAATATCACCAATCGCAATAGAATACGTGAAATCTATGTCCAAAATATACGGATTCTGCGGGGAAATTATGGTCACCGCTTTCGCTCACTACTGCCAAGCAGTTCTAAATTTACCTTGTGATAACCCGGACTATAAAATTACCGAAGAAGGTATTAACTGGTTTAAGAAAAATAAATACGACAATATCCAACATAACCAATATCCCGACTGGAACTGGGACGAAAACCCTTGCGGTCATGAGTAACGAAAAAATGGAACTGAAAGCTTATAAACTTCTCGCTGAAATCAGGGGAAGTTTATTAAATCAAATCATCCATGATGCTAAAAACAAAATACAGTATAAACAAGATGATATAGATGAATTACGCACCCTTGCCGAGTATATTTCTAACCCTAAAAAATGGGACTATACCGGATATATCCATAAAGAAGATATTAAAGTAATGGAAGTTCTTGAATTCCTTCTTAATGATGACCAAGAAAAAATAATTCCTTATAAAGAATGGACACCACCTAAATACGATTAATATGAAAGTAAAAATTTTTAAAAACGCGGATATCCAACAACTTGAAAACGATATCAACGAATGGACGAATACAATCCAAAATATTAAAATTATTAACACAACCCAATCTTCATCTTATAATAAATTTGATAGTACGTATATTGTAATTACCATTTATTATAAAACAATCCATCAAAAACCATATACTGGACCACGTTAAAATAAAAGGGTGTATACACCCTTTTATTTTATAACATAAATCTCTTGAAATTTGCTCTTATCTTCTTCTTTACTTCTTCCTGTAAATATGTGTGATCCGACTCTATGTTAGATGAATCACTATGGTCATCTGAACCCGAACTTTCTTGACTCATCTGGTCAACCATATCCTTAATGTATTGCTTCGTACTGTCAGATAACGATTCACTCTGCATTACCAAATCTAACCCCTTCTGACCTGTTGACCATCCCAATATTCCATGTGCAACCATCGACATCAATGCCCCCAATTCCTTATTAGTCCTTGACATTTCTTCTGTATATCCATAATCCTCCGGTTTTATATCACCAATTTCCGAATCTGGTGTTATCCTTTGCTGATTTTGATCTAAATCACCCATATTCATGTATGCGTCTGCTCGTTCTAATAGTTCCATTTTACAAATTTTATATATATAAATATTTTTAAAAGTCAAAAAAATTTCCTATATTTATGTAAATCAATAAATAGTTATAATTATGGAAGAACCATTTGTCCCTTTTAATAAACCATACGGAATGTCTGACGAAGATTTCGAAGAAGAAGTTAGGATAGCCCAAAACTTTCACGACCTATGGATATATCAACAATCATCCCAACAACTACAAGATGAACAAAATAGAATCTACCACGAGGAAGACTTATGGTATGAAATACTGAAAGAAGAAATGGAACAAACATCATACAAAAAATGGTATGTTTAAATTCGGTAGACCTTATAAACTTTATGACGAAAGTTTTATTTCTGGCATGACAACAGATTATCTTACTGGACAAACTTTTGTTTCCGGCACAACAATGGATTATCTTACTAGACAAACTTTTGTTTCCGGCACAACAATGAATTATATAATTTCGATTGACCCTGCCGCGAAAATAAATTCTAAACAAATAATTAGATGGGAAGATGAACTTTAAATTCGGTAGAAAATATGACGTTAATAAATCTACCCCATTCAATTCGTATTATGATAAACTCCCTTTGGTACCTTATATGACTCCTTACAGAAATTATATTATTGTTGAATCAGGCACTAATCCCAATATTAACCCCCAACTTGATATGATAGGAATTAAAAAATATTACCAAAAAGGAAAATACCAAAGACCTCGTAACTATTAATATTATGACTAAAACATTAGATGAAATTAAATCCATCGCAGAAGACCTTACAGGCGAAGATATAATTCTTCTTTGCGAAAAATGGATTGAAGAACAAAAACGATGGGAAAATGCTCAACCTGGCGGTTACTTCATGGAACACGGTTGGGATATGGACGAATTATTTTGTCTTCAAATCCTTGAAATTAATCCTAAAGAAAGATTATGCAGTGTTGTTGATCACTCTCAATTCAAGAAACCTATTTCTGTTATGCATCAACTACCTAAATATTTCCCTACTCAACAGGAAGCCGCTGAATATTACTCCAAAAATTATTACTAATGATGTTACTGATATATTAAAATATTTTGCCGTTGATTTGGTGTGTCCGATTTCATGGTATTTTTTTATGACTTCATCATGATCCAATAAACCAATAACACGATCTACTTTGGTTTTTGTATAATCATAATCAACCCCACTACTAATTAATAGTTTTTTTACAATATACTCAGATACTAACATTTCATCAGACACTTTTTTTAAATCATGAAATTTACTATACGACCTGAGAATGTCATCATGATTCGTCCTTTCAAATTTTGTACTCATTTTTTTATTTAAAAATACATAAAAATTCCAAATTATCAAAATTTTTTCCAGATTTTTTTTTAATATTATTGACCTTTCCCTAAACACCAAAAAAATGCCAAAATATTTCTCTCGGATCATTAACCCCCTGTTTAGACTATGATAAATGGGGGTATATAAGGGGGGATACGGCAGGGGGGGGGTGTACCCTATGGGTGTACAGAGGTATGGTGGGGATAGTGTAGGGTAGGTCGTTATGTGGGTCATTCGTGACGTTCTTTAAACGAACCCCATGAAACCATACAACGAATACCATCCACAATTATCGTGTCTTAAATCGTCTTAAAATGGGTCGGTCTAATTTGTTTGGCTCACACCTACATTATGTTCATTGAGCCAAACAATATTTTATCCATAAACCCTTATCAGTTTTCAAAGAAAACTGATAAGGGTTTATGGATAACTTCCAAACATTTTCGTATGTTATCGAACATGAAAAATAAATGTAGTTTTATTTTGGTGGTATGAAATATTGTTTTATCTTTGTAGTGTTATCAAATTACAAACTTTAAAACGACGACGAAATGACAACAGAAAAACAAGTGGTAAAAGTTTCAGTTCCTGAATTGGTTGAAGTATTGAAACAAGTTGAAAAATCAACGTTTATCAACGTGACTATGGTAACTGTACCAACGATGAACAAAGGGGGAAATCCTTTTTTTGGTATCGTTAAAAAAGTAACAAACTGTAACTATCTAATCGGTAACGGTTACGAAGATAGGGTCAACAGTAACGAAAAAAAGGAAGGTTTGGATGGGGATTTTCAATCCATGAAACCAAGTGGAAAAACCCACGTTTCCAAATGTGTTTTGGTTGACGACAAAACAGGTTTAACATATTATTTGATGGTTGAACGTTTTGACGAAGTTAAACCGAAAGTTGAATACTTGAAAAACGATGAACCAATGACCGAACCCGAAAGGGAATTGTTATCAGGTTGGTTAAAAAAACCGTCTGAAACGACAAGACAAGACCAAGAAAGGGTTGTTTCTGTAATCACCCCAAAGATTGAAAACATCAAAACCTTATCGTTAAATGGTGTGGTTTACGAAGTGGAATAACACCAAACGAACATAATAAAAGAACCCCGAAAGGGGTTTTTTTTGTTAGGTATAAATAATATTATGTTAAGTAGTTTGGACGACACGGGACGGAGATAAAGGTGGAAGAATTTGTTTGGCTCTGAACGTAATAAAAGTTATGTTAGATTGAGCCAAACAAAAAGGGAGTTCCGGATGCGTCCGGGCGCGTATCGAGGATGGTCGTGAAAATAATTTAAAAATAAATCTATTTTATTGTAGGATATTAAAAATAAATTTGTATCTTTGAAGTACAAACTTTAAAACAAACACAATGAAAAAGAACATTCAATTTGTATTAGACGGTGAAAATTTGGTTAACGTTGTTAACAACACCGATATGTCGGATGAATTTGTAAATCGTTTACTTAATACCTTTATCGATTTGGGATGGATTATCACCGAAAAGTCAACCGTTGGTTATGTTGAATTTAACGATACTGAATCAGTACATATTGTTTTTCAGTTGACAGAAAACGATGGTAACATTGAACCATATGAACTTGACGAAGATAATTTTTTGGGTCTGTTGACAGACGATGAACCTATCGAACCGGCTAAGAAAATCGGTTTTATTTCTAATCTTTCAAACGCGTAATATAACTTTTTATTTTGATTTTTAACCTCCATCGAGAAATCGGTGGAGGTTTTTTGTTTTGGATAAAGTTTGATCCATGCGCGCCTGGGCGCGCAAATATGGGACATTTTGTTTGGCTCAGATTATGTTAAATTGAGCCAAACAAAATGACGATTGATTTCATCTCCAGATGCACCGAGGATAGTTATAAAAAATAAATGGCAAAATATTTGGTAATGTGGATTTATTTGAGTTACTTCATATCAGTAATAATACAAAGTATATCACTTAAATTTTTATACTATGTTTACAAAAGACAACATTATAGACAAATTAAAAAATGATTCTCGGTGGATGGAAAGGGGTGTTATTGTTCTCTATCACAGACAAACTGAAGATGAAAAAAAGATTAAGGAAACAAAAGTTTCAAATAATAGAGGGTTCAATTCTTCTGATTGTCGTTATCTTACTTGGGTTGCTGAATGGTTATTGACGGACAAATCTAATCATTTAAACGAGAAACACAAGGCCAGAGTAAGTAAGATGTTGCCAAAGTATTGGGGTCAGATATTAAGTATCATTAAAGAGAATGGGAACGATTAGTTCCTTTTTTTTTTGATAAATGTTAATCCTGTACAGTTAGATGACATGGTGTTCATTTTGTTTGGCTCTATTGAACATAACGTGAGCCAAACAAAAAGACGGTTGATCTCAGCTTTGGGCGCATCGAGGATGGTCGTGAAAATAAATCTATATTTGTTTGGATGGTATTACATTAATGTGTATATTTGCTATACAATCTTTAAAGTATATGGTTATGAAAAGGATTTATTTGTTTGTGGTATTACTTGTTTTGGTTTCTTGTACCAAAGAGGATATTATTCCTGAAGAAAAAAACACATATCTTGAATCAATTAACAATTTAAGGATTACCGCTACTCCTCCTGTAGGAATTTTAGAATGGGATGCCGAATTGTTAATAGTTTGTGAAAAATGTACAAATTACTTTAACAAAAACGGTGAATTTCCGAACGTGATGACAATCATTAATGAGATGGGTGGCATTAGCATCAACGTTTGTTTTATAGGGGTCAATTTATTGAACCATAATAATTTTGACCTTGTTACTTATTTAAAGACTAACGCGTCAAATTTCACCTACAATCCTAAGTACACAAAGTACGCCATTTATGTGAAAGACAACGGTATATCAATTTGTTTCGGATATAAATAATAATTTCATTTTATTTGGCTGGTATTATAAAAAAGCTTATCTTTGACGTACAAACTTTAAAACAACGAAATGAAAACATTAATCATTCATCCAAAAGACGAATCAACAGATTTTTTAAGTATTATCTACAAAGGAATGAAGGGTATAACAGTTCTAACAGGTGACGGAATCCGACAGGATGAAATTCGTACAATCATTCCCGACTACGACAGAGTTATGATAATGGGTCATGGTTCACCTTATGGACTTTTGACTGCTGGCGGGTTTATCGGTTATAAGGGTCATATCATTGATGAATCATTTGTGAAGGTATTAAGTAACAACCCTAACAATGTATATATTTGGTGTAATGCCGACATTTATGTTAATCGGTTCAAATTAGAAGGGTTTCACACAGGTATGTTCATTAGTGAAGTTGGGGAAGCCGACTACTTTGGTATTACGGCAAGTCAATACGAAGTTGACCAATCAAATGAATTGTTTTGTGAGTTGGTTAAGAATTACAGAACCCGACCAAGTTCGGATATTTACCGAAATGTAAAAAGGTTGTACGGTAAAGTGGGTAAACATAATGAAGTGGCTGACTACAATGCAAACCGTTTATATTATAAAGAAAGTTTGTACATCAAATAGTTTTGAAGTTTGTATTAAAGGGTGGCTGGCAACAGTCACCTTTTTTTATGCTCAAGAAGCGCTGGAAGAGGGTCATACGCGCTGGATGTCGTCATTTTGTTTGGCTCTGTCTTACATATATACCATTATGTTCATGAGCCAAACAACTTAGGTGATCTGTGCAGTGGATTCGCACAGGCCCACCCTAAAAATAATTTAAAAATAAAAGTATAATATAGTTGTATATTCAAAATAGTTTTATATCTTTGTTGTGTTAATCAATTACAAACTTTAAAACAACAACGTCATGAACTATTACGGAAAAAATCAAAAGGAGTTATCAAAGGATGAACAAACATTGTTAAGTAAAGACATGTTACTCATTCAGTCATTTATGATGAAAATGGATGGTCAACAATTAATCGGTATGAACCCTGAACATTCAATTCATTTGGGTACACAGAAAGATGTTGACGAACGGACAGTTGACCGTGAACTTTTCGCAGGGGTTAAATTGTTGGGTTTGAAACAACCTAAGACACAAAAGAGTTTCGATAAAATGAGTCAGAAGGTGGCCGATTCACCGTATGGATTTTATCAATTCGTTGAAGACTACATGAAAAACTGGTCACCGAAAAAAAGGTTATTGGTTTCAGTTGTGGTTATGGAATAAACATAAATCAATTCGGGGAAACCTTCATCGAGAAATCGGTGGAGGTTTTTTTATATCCAAGAAGTTTGGGACTGAAGATCCAGCGTACCTGTTTGCGAGGGTCGTCAATTTGTTTGGCTCTATTGAACATAATTCGAGCCAAACAAAATGGGTGATGATGCGGGGCATCTTCAGGCGCATCGGGATCGCGAAAATAATACAAAAAAGATTGAAAATAAATTCATTTTTAGTAGGTTGGTATTGTTTTATTTTATATCTTTGAAGTACAAACTTTAAAACAAAGACAAATGAAAATCGTATTAGGATTAATCGGATTGTATTTTGGAATATCAATTGTTTACCATCAGTTAAACAGTTTCCATTTATTCCCCTTTATTATTGGGTGTGTTTTTATTTGGTTAGGTTATAGTGTATTAACAGGTAAAATCAAATTGTAATGAAAAAAGGTATATTAATTGACGTGAAGACTGAAACGATTACAGAAGTCGAAGTAGGTGACTATAAAGACATTCAAAAAAAGATTGGATGTGATTTGTTCGATGTTGTTCGGGTTGACAATAAGAACGACATATATGTTGATGACGAAGGGTTGTTGCACATTGACAAAAATTCAAAGTTTTTTGGATTCAAGGGTAACAATATGAAACTCGGGGGAAACGGTTTGGTGTTGGGTATTAACCATAACACAGGGGATTCAAAAAGTACCACGTTAACCGTTGAATACTTAAAGGAACGGATTGAGTTTTTTACTTACGAACAAACGATTCCGTACCTTGTGACAGTTGGTGTTTTATAAAGTTTGTATATAGTTTGTGAAACCCTCGGTGTAGTATTACATCGGGGGTTTTTGTTTTTACGAAGACGGACTTCGTATCCACACGCGTCCGGAGCTGCGATCACCTCACCATTTTGTTTGGCTCTGTCTTACAGGAACAGTTACCATTGAGCCAAACAAAATGACTTCAGGAAGCCTGGAGAATTCTTGGATCGATCAAAAAAAATTCGTATATTTGTAGTATAAACATTTTTAAAAATAGTTTCATTTATATTTGGTTGGTATTACATTAATTTGTATCTTTGATATACAAACTAAGACAAATGAACGGATTAAACGAATTGGATTGTGTCACATTAACTGTTGACACAAAAGAAATAAAAAAAGGAACGAAAGGAACCATAGTATATGATTATGGTGACAGATGTATGTACATAGTTGAATTTTTTGACAACGAACATAATACTATTGGTGTTATAGATGTTTTTGGTGGTGACTTAACAATAGATTAAACCAATGGAACGAATCAAATTAGTTGTATTTAACGAACACACTTTAGGTTATATCTTACCTGAACAACCTGAACGAGTTTGTATATTACACACGTCAATCTTAAAAGGTAGTTATTTATCTAACAGTTCAACGATTTATGTTAGTGATGGAACGGTTCGGTTAGCAAGTGAAAAGGATTTTAACGATTTTCGGGTGTCTTTTCAAGGTTATGATAAACTTACTGAAATCTACGAATATGATAACTCATCGACAATTCATGAAGGCGTTGAAGTCTAAGACACTTGAAGGTCAACTTATTGTGAGCAGGTACAATTTACAGGAAGTAAAAAAATATGTCGAATCAATTAAAAAAATACAACATGAGGCCACATTACAAGACAATAGAGGAGGCGTTGAAGGTGGAGCGTCCAACGGACAAGATAGTGAAAATCCTATCGAATAAGTTCGCAATAGTAAAAATTATGTTCGAGAATGGTTCATACGCTCCTCAGTCATACATAATGGGAATCGGTAAGGGAACAACAGTATTCTCATACGGTACATTGGAGAACATGAAAGATTGGTGTCGTGCAGTTGCTGAAAAACCAAATGTTAAAAGGATTAGTATCTGTTATGACTTTCCAGAAAATAAACGATACGCCCTTTGGTTATTGAAAATCGAAGATTATCGTAAATATAAACAGTCATACAGAAAGATTTTAGAGTTGATATAGTTTTTTAAAGTTTGTATTAAAGCCTTCGGTATTACATCGAAGGTTTTTTGTGCCCACGATGCTGGTGATCTGCGCCCGGAGATGGCAACGGGGGTTATTTTGTTTGGCTCAAGGACATTATCAAGGTCAACTTGTCTTCGAGCCAAACAAAATGTTGTATCCGGAGCACCGGAACGGGTCGATGATCTGAAGTTCCTCTACCGAAAAATAAATTCATTTTTATTTGGATGGTATTACATTAATTTGTATATTTGTATAGAAATTATAAACACACACACAATGTCATCAATTAGTAAATTAAAACAGGGTTACAACGACAACAAGAGTAAAAAGGTCGGGGATTTATGTCAATGTCCTTCGTGTGGTGAGTTCTTTACCAAAGAAGTTTACCAACAGGTTTTTTGCAAGACTAAACGAGGAACACAGTGCAAAGACTATTACTGGAACAATGTAACCCCAACTAAAAGGAATAACACAACCAGAATCAGTCCTGCAAATGCACGTTATTATGATAATGTAATTGTTCCTAACAGAGAATGGAGTGATTTAGATGATGGTATGGATTATTTGTTAGAATGTGGTGACAGATAATTTGGCAGTGTCGAAAAATAGTTTTATCTTTGATGTACAAACTAAAAAACAAATACAATGAGTTACTACAAAGACCAATTGAACAGGGTTAAAACTGATGGTGTTTATCCTGCATCGTTTAAGGTTACTTCAACTGAAGGCGACACAAAAAATATGAATCTTAACCCTGAATCTGTAAAGGATTTGCGTGAGTGGTTGGATGAACGTTTTCCAATCGAACAGCCTAAAATGATTAAACTAGAAGAAGTCTAAGACAAAAAATCTGAAAGTAAATGGGGGTTTATGTAATGAAGAAACGAAACAGATTAGAAAAATTATCTTCGATTGTCGAATTATCAATTGAGGGTTTGCTAAAATATATGAAAACCGATGAGGAACGAATTTATGTTTATCGGTATAACTATTCAATCGGTTTATTTCACAAAGAGATTGAAAAGAATATCAATGTAAACACTGCAATCCTGAAGGTGTCAAAGTTTATGGAGCAATTGATTTGTAATCACATAACAAAAATTCAATCAATTGAGTTAGTTTATCGTAGATTTCCAGGTTATCAGAATGATAAAAAAAGACAGAAAGAAATTGATAAATTACGTGGTCTTTAGTTGGTGGTGTCGATTATTATTATTATATTTGTACTGAATGATTGAACAAGTATATACACATT